>Ga0255430_10090_pt1 | contig 16283 bp, 9 predicted proteins | sample ANMaggSeSYBR02G3_FD_182660 | JGI IMG/M metagenome (GOLD analysis project Ga0255430, IMG submission 182660) | Sediment cell enrichment communities from methane seep in Santa Monica Basin, California, United Staets - ANME aggregate JGI... | ecosystem: Environmental > Aquatic > Marine > Cold seeps >...
GCACACACATCATCGAATGTATGAATGATAAAACACCTTAATTGACAAAATCGAATATTTTCTGGTGCGTAAAATGCACCCTACGATTACAAACAATGATCAAGCACAGCTTATGCAGAACTATCGACGGGCAAATATTAAAGGCGCCGCCTATTTCTTTACCGTGATGACTTATCGGCGATGCGCATCCAGACCACCAACTTGACCTCAATTTTTCTGCTTCTTAAAAAGCAAAGAAGCGGCAGGGCTTCCAAATACGGACTTAACCCGTAAATTCAATGAGCTATATGGGGGAATAAGAAAAACTACACACAATTGAATTACTCGTCAGATGAGGGCTTTGAGAAATGATTGATTATATTGCTTTAAAACATGTTGGACCGGCTTCATCAATGAATGTTAATTTTGCGCCAAAGTTAAATATCTTGACCGGTGATAATGGGCTCGGCAAAACATTTATTCTGGACATTGCCTGGTTTATACTGACCCGAACATGGCCGCAGCTTCCCGCATTACCACATCGAGGCAAGGATATTCAGCCTGAAATTGAATTTCGTAAGGTTTGGAAAGATGGTCTAACTAAGCCATTGAAAATAAGTTATCATTTTCGATCCCAAAAGTGGGGGTGGGAATCCCGGGACCTTTCCCATAATGGCCTTGCTCTTTATGTCCGGGCCGACGGTGGTGTATCAGTCTGGGATCAGACAAAGAATTATTCAGAGCGTATTGACGCGGAGGGGGTTGATAAATATTTTCCAATCGAAGCAATTCACTTTTCCTCTAATGATATTTATAACGGCATCAGCAAAGCAGACAAAGTGCTTTGCAACGGTTTGATTCGCGATTGGGTAAATTGGCAATATCAAAAAAAGGATATATTCAAAATATTTACTAATGTACTGAAAATATTATCACCTGATTCAATCGAAGTAATCAAACCAGGCGAACCTATGCGCGTGTCGGTTGTGGATGCCCGCGATATACCTACTATCAATCTGCCTTACGGCACAGTTCCTGTCACCCATGCTTCTGCGGGAATGAAACGAGTTCTATCCATTGCATACTTGATGGTTTGGGCATGGAACGAGCATCGGGCCGCATCGGCAATATTAAATCAAGAACCCACGAAACATTTTGTGATACTCTTCGATGAAGTAGAGGCCCACCTGCATCCTCAATGGCAACGCACATTCATGCCTGCCCTTTTTGAGGCAGTTAATATACTGGGAGCCGACCTTAAAGTTCAAGTGATTGCCAGCACCCATGCACCGCTTGTGCTGGCATCAGTTGAGACAATATTTTGTGAAGATAAGGATAAAATACTGAATTTTGAACTGCAAAAAGATAATGTGGCAATAAATGAAATCCCATGGGCCAAGCAGGGCGATGTAGTAAATTGGCTTGTTTCTGAAGCTTTTGGCCTGCATCAGGCCAGATCTAAAGAAGCAGAAAGGGCTATTGAAGCGGCGGAGGCCTTTATGCGAGGGGATATGGAAGCGCTCCCTGATAGTCTTAAGACAAAAGAGGCTATTCATTTGGAACTGCAACGTGTTCTTCCAGGTCATGATCCGTTCTGGCCAAGATGGATTGTAAGAGTTGAGGATAAAGTTTCATGATTCATTTTGATAAGATAGTTGAACCACCTGAGTTTGATGAGAGGGCTCGAAAACCGGTCTAAAATGGCTTGAAGAAAATCCGGATAAACGTCCCAAAAATTACTGGAGTCCTTTTAAACCCGATCTGTCCGATGGTTTTGGAAGACTGTGTGCATATTCTGTAATGTTTGAACCGGTTGGAACAATTGACCATTATATCAGCGTAAGCAGAAACAAGATGCTTGCTTACGAATGGAGTAATTATCGTTTTGCTTCAGCATGGCTCAATAGCAGTAAAAAAGCTGAGGATGATAAAATCCTTGATCCTTTTGAAGTGCAGGATGATTGGTTTGCAATCCTCCTTCCTTCTTTGCAATTGATAGTCACAAATCATATTCCTGATGAATATCGTGAAAAAGCCGAGTATACAGTAAAACGTTTGCGCCTTAGAGATGATGAACGTATCATCCGGCAACGCCGTGAATGGTACCGCATGTACCGTGATGGTGAAGTAAATCTGGAAGGTCTGAAAAAGAAAGCGCCGCTTATTGCTCGCGCAATAGAGAAAACAAATGGGAACCAGGAACACTGGCAATGAATATATTCCAGACAGCTATGGTACATTCCATGCACCACCATCGGTATACGTAACATCGAATGTATGAATGCATAAAACGCTTTGATGGGCAAAATCAAATGTTTTTTGGCGCTTAACACAACACACCCTGCGATTTACAAACAATGATTGAGTACGGCTTATGCCGAACTATCGACGGGCAAATATTAAAGGTATCGCCTATTTCTTTACCGTGGTGACTTATCGGCGACAAAATTTCTATGCAATAAAAATGTCCGAAAGGCATTCCGTGATGGTATTCGGAATACAAAACTATTCATCCATTTATCATTGACGTATGGGTACTGTTTCCGAACCACATCCATTGTATCCGGACCGAATGGGAAAAGAGTTAAACCCGTGAAACTGCAATTATCAAACCTTGCTGCTAAAGAACTCGATCAATCGCAAGTTAAAGACGAAATTTTCATAAATATTCTGACATGACAAAAGAAGAACTGTATAAATTATTGAACGAATTGCGCATGTTGCCATCTGAAACAGAATGGGTAGAGTCCTTTCAACTCCCGCCACCAGAGTTTCTCGTCACTCAGAAACACACCAAAGCCATTTTGTTTGCTCCCAAAGTACTTAGGAACGTGGACGAAATAACTTACTCAACTATGCATCACAGATTCAGGCAACCTTTGCCCGATCTCAAATCACAAAAATATCAAAATAGCCCGCTATTCCATCAACTTTTGTGATCTGAGATCGAACAAATCTGACCCAAATCTATGCGCCTACTTGTGGAAGTTAATTCGTCCACGTTCCTTACCAAAATGGATAAGAAAGACAAAATACGGGCCTGCTACCAGCACGCCTGCTTGCGATATGTTTCAAATAATCAGATGATTAATGTTTCATTACGTAAGCGATTTTCTATTGAAGACAAGAATTACTCCGTGGCATCACGGATTATCGCCGACACCATGAATGCCGGTTTGGTGAAACCCCACGATCCGGAAAGCACTTCTTGTAAGCACGCGAAATATGTACCCCGTTCTGGGCATGATTGCATATTATGCTCGTGTGGAGCTCATTTTGATGGTAATTGAAATTGTAGTGGCAAAATAGTGGAAATGGAAAAGATGGGAGTTTGCTGAGGCGTAAGTCTATCACTTATGTATTTTATGTGATCATCTTTGTGACCGAGAGGTGCCGGCACACAAAAATATATTTTAAATCAATTAGTTACTTATGTGATGGTTATGTGACAGCTTTTTTGTGTTCCCGCAAAGTTCCCGCTAATATTATTAATGAACCATGCTGTACTGGAAAGGCGTAACATTACATTAAGATAGTAAGCGGCTAATGATAATGCTATGAGGAACAGGCCATTCACGAAACCATTCGCACGAAAGATGCCCATGTCGGGACGACCTGCAGCGTGGATTTGATCCGGCAAGTGGAAGGCACAAAAGGCAGGGGTATTTTTTAATTAACTATGCCTAAAAACTTTAAATTAATAATAGAATATGACGGCAGGTCATATCATGGCTGGCAGAGGCAGAAGAATCTGCGTACAATTCAGGGAGAAATTGAAAAAGCTTTAATGAAAATGACGGGCAATAAAGTTAGCCTGACAGGCTCTGGCAGAACTGACGCAGGAGTCCACGCTTTTGGTCAAGTAGCCGGCTTTCATTGCGATACAAATCTGTTGCCAAAAGAATTCTATAGAGGGTTAAACAGCCTCCTGCCGGATGATATTGTAATAAAGGAATGCAAGGAGGTTGATGAAAAATTCCATGCCCGATATGATGTAAAAAACAAAACTTACAGCTACAGAATTTTAAATTGCTATACACCTGCCGCTATTGGCAGGCAGTATGCATGGTTCATACGCAAAAAGCTTGATCTTAATGCGATGGAATCCGCTGTATCACACATTATAGGCGCACATGATTTTAAGGCATTTGAAGGAACGGGAAGCCCAAGGTCACATACAATAAGAAATATTATTGATGCAAAAATTAAGGAAAAAAATGATCGGTATCTTTACATTGAAATAAAAGCGGATGGTTTTTTAAAGTATATGGTGCGCAATATTGTTGGTACTCTTGCAGATGTTGGGCTTCACAAAATCACACCTGACGACTTCAAGCAAATACTTCTTTCCATGGACCGCAATAAAGCCGGAGCTACAGCGCCCCCGCACGGTCTGTTTTTAATGCACGTTAAATATTAAGTAACAGTTCAGCCTTTTGAAAAAGAATCTGACAGGATAACAGGATAAACAAGATTTTATTGTAAGCGTTCACGGAACATTGAAATTGGAAATTTGGCCTTCATGCTTTTGTACTGTTCTTCCAAATTTCTACTTTCCAATTTCAAGCTTCAAGCCGTGAACAGCTACCTATTTTTTTCCGCCCTATTCTTTTTCTTCTGTACCTGCTGATTGTAAAAAGAAATTACTTCTCTCCTGTTCAGCATTCCGACAAGAATACCATGGTCATCATCTTTAACTACAGGAAGGCTGTCTATATTTTTTATGGTAAACTTTCTAAGTACAGAGTTAAGATCTTCTGAGGCTGTAGTTATAATTATATCAGGTGTAGCAATATCCTGCATTACAACAAGTTGTTCGATCTCCTGCGAAAAGAGCACCTCCCTGATATCAGTACTGGAAAACATTCCGACAAGTCTTTCATTTTGGTCCATAACAGGGAAATAATGCTGCTTTGTTTTTGAAAAAAACTCCTTAAAATCCAAAAAAGGCATGTCCTGAGGGATCAGGGTTACATTTTTCACGAGGTGCATTAAATCCTTCACCTTAATTGTTTGCAAAATATCTACAAAAAAATCTCCTGCATGTGCCGGAGAATCTATCTTGCTTTTTACCTGCTTTTTATAAATAGTCCATTTCTGAGCTGCAAGGTAAGACACAGAGCAAACAAGAAGACTCGGCAAAAGCAGATGATAAGAATTGGTCATCTCACTTACAAATATAATGGTTGAAATAGGAGTATTTGAAACAGCCGTAAAAAAGCCGGCCATACCTACAATTACAAAGGCTCCGGGCTGAGTTACAACCCCCGGTATAATTTGATTGAAAACTTTTCCAACCACACCGCCTACTGCTCCACCGATTACAATCGAAGGCCCGAAAACACCCCCACTCCCTCCCGAACCAATAGAAAATGATGTTGTTAAAATTTTGCCGACTGCAAGAAAGAGCAAAAAAGGTATCGTCAGCTCATTACAAATCGCTTTCTGAGCAAAACCATATCCAAAAGCCAGGGTTTGAGGCAAAAAGAAACCTATTATGCCCGTACAGAGTCCACCGATAGCCGGCTTTATGTGATTTGGAATATTTAATGATTTAAAAAATCTTGTTACACTGTAAAATGATTTAATATAAAAAACACCTACACCTACAAGAATCAAAGCAAGAACGATATAAGGTCCTAATTCCAGCGGATTGCGGAATTTAAAATCCGGCGACTCAAACAGAGACCCCCAGCCAAAAACCAGGCAAAACACGCAATAGGCAACAACGGAAGAAATCCCCGCAGGTATAATAACTTCCGACTCAAATTCAGGATCTCTGTATAGGACTTCGGCAGCAAAAAGTGCTCCTGCTAGAGGAGCCCTGAAAATACTTCCTACACCAGCACCCACGCCGGCAGCCATCATTATCCTGCGTTCTCTGTCGGAAAGCTTTAACTTTGTCGCAAGAAATGAACCAAATCCCGCCCCAATTTGAGCTATAGGACCCTCCCTGCCTCCTGAACCTCCTGTTGTAAGAGTGATGGCCGAAGCTATGGTTTTTACAATTGGAACCCTGCCTCGCATAAAGCCGCCTTTTCTATGATATGAATCAATGGCGGCATCTGTTCCATGTCCTTCTGCTTCCGGTGCAAATGAATATACAAGCCAGCCGCTAAGAATTCCTCCAAAAGCAGGAAGAAAAAGCAGAATCCATCTATTAAAAGGTGTCGTTGTTGGTGAAAGAGGATTATGCTCACCAACAGGAAACGGAGGTCTATAACCAGCTATAAAATCCATAAAGTAATGAATTCCAAGCTGGCATAGATAATGAAAAACAACTGAGCCGAGACCGGCAATAACGCCAATTGCTATAAAATAAAGAGTCCACTTGCCGGCAAGAGCTATATTGACGGATCTTTCTCTGCCGGTAACGGACTGTAAGATTTTCTTAAATTGATTAATAAATACAGCCATTTGCTATAATTGGGCTTGGTTCTGACTTCGGCCAATAGACAACTGTACATGCTGTTTCCGAACTATACCCATCACAGTCAAAATTGATGATTGTCGATTGTCGATAGTCGATTTGTGGAATCGCTTCGCTCTGTCTTTTTGTTATAAAATTAATAGAATACCTTCAATCAACAGTCATCAATCATCAATTTTTTGTTTTGTAAGCATTAATTGACTTTAACATAGGATAGTGGCCGAAGTTAACATGCCCCTGCCCTTAAATCTTCAATCCCTTTTAATATGATATCGAACAACTCAGGGATATCGTCCTCTTCCAGGCATGAAAAGGCTATTCTTAAATTGGATTCTCCCATGGAAATAAGCCCGACTCCGTATTTTTCCAGAAGATGAAGCCTGAGTTTTTCAGCATCAACCCGCTTTAGTCTGATACACATAAAGTACCCTGAATTAAAGGGATAAACATCCCAGGCGTCTTTGTATCTGGAATCCAAAAGAACTTCTTTAACTCGCACTGCTCTATTTTTAAGTATTTCGAACTTCTCTGTCTTCTCTTCAGGATATTTTACATGCTGCATAGACTTTAATATTATAGACTGGCCCAGATGTGATGCATTGGATATGGAGCCTCTTACACCTCCAGCGGTTTTTCTTTCAAGAGCGTCATAAATATTTGCGGGATCATCTTCGGTTTGACATCCGTACGTAATAAAACCTACTCTCAAGCCCCACACGAAATTCTCTTTTGTTGCGCCATCAAGCTTTACAGCGAGAAGCCTGGGGTGCAGCCCATTAAGACGTGCAAATATAGATTCTTTTAATATCCCTTCTTCGTAAAAAAGTCCGAAATAAGCATCATCAGACACAGCGATTATGTTTGTTCCCCCTTCTGCTACATCAATAAGAGTTTTAACTATGCTGTCTGCCTCTTTCTCGGTAAGAGTATATCCGGTAGGGTTGTGCGGAAAATTAAGCAAAACGATGATCTTTTCATGTTTTTTTGCCTCATCCCTTACCTTTTCCTCAAAGGCCTTAAGGTTGTATCCCCCTTTTTCTGAAAAAATAGGATATTTGCTGATTCTTGCCATTTTTCTAACATTTAAAATAAGGTTATAGTTTCCCCACATCATGTCGGGTAATATTATAACGTCACCCGGATCCACCCATACATCTGCAAATACACTGATGGCATGAGTGATACCGCATGTAACCACAGGCATACTTATTGATTTGCCGGATAGAGAAGGATTTTTTTCAAATTGAGATTTCTGCCATATCTTTCTTAAGGCAGAAATGCCAAATGATGGAGCATAGGTTAATGACTCTCTGGGACGAATTTCTTTTATCGACGATACAACCGAAGCAAAATGCATGGTTCTACCCTGCTCTTTGGCAATACCAATTGTTGCGTTAATCTTATAGGCTTTTTCCTTTGCCTCTGCGCTCTGGCTCAAGATGCCTTTTGGAAAAAAAAGATTTTTACCAATTTTAGACAGCATTCCCATTACATAGGGATTCCCTTTATCGATAATATTATTAAGCTGTATCGCAATAGGATTCATAAACAAAACCTCCGAAAAGTGGCTCCATGGGTCGGGGGCCGGGGATCAGGAAAAGTTCCTGAACCCTGATTCAAAAAGTTATACCTAAGTTAAGCGCTTTTTTTGCGAAGAAATGTGCCAAGATCTTGATGCAGCAAGGTTTGTGAAAATCGCAGACATACAAATGGATATGTCGAGACTTTTCGCAAGTCCTTGATGCGCAAAAGATTGGAGCAGGTCGAGTAAAAAAGCGCTCAATTTAGGTTAAAGTATTACGAGTTTGTATCTGAGTGGTCTTACAGGTTAGATGGGAAAAATGTCAAGGGAAAAGAGCTTTAAAAAAGGATGATTTAAAATGAATAAACCCCGCTCAATTTAGCTTGAATTAAGCGGGGATTATCTATAGATCGAAAGCAACATTATTTGTTCCTTCTCTTGGATGCCTTTATTGGATTAAGCTTTGCTTTTGTACCATTTGATGCTGCAGAAACATGAGAAGCAAAGTTACAGTCCCCATTTTTCCACTTTAAAGACGGATCCGGATATACAGTACAGTACCATCCGGATGAAAATTCAGCACTGCGGTTACATCCTTTACATTTCTCATCGATCTCATGGCAAATACCACCATTATAATTACATCCCTTTGCAGTCATAAATGGACAATTCACACCTTCTCTAACAGTTGAACAAACCAATTTAACCCCCTCCTTTTTTACCTTAAACCAAAAAAAGCCTCGGAAACATCAAGTTCCCCCGGCTTTCAAGAAACACTCTTCAGAAAAGCAGGCAAAATATATAATCAACTAAAAATTGATTGTCAACTAAAAATTGACCGTGTAAAAATTGACAGCGCCATCGAACAGAATAATTCAAAAAGCGGTCTCCTGTGGAAAAATTTGTGATTTGACCCTGGATTGTGCGCATGATATTGAAATTTTATAATTAAAATCGTCCAAGGATGAATTGCATTCTGTATGGACATTACTTAGTGCCTGAACGAAAACCCCGGTCAGGCACGGTTTTGGGTTTTGAGTTGCAGGAAATTGTCAGATGATTACCGACACAACCTTTTTTACAAATGAACCAGGCTATGCATTGCTTGATCGATTCAAAAAGACGCTGAAGCATGTTCAATACTTTGATGTATTGGTCGGATATTTCCGTACCAGCGGCTTTCATCAATTATGCGAATCTTTCGAATCCATTGACAAAATCAGAATTTTAGTCGGGTTGAATATTGATCGGAAAGCATATGACATTATTGAATCAGTGCGATCCATGGGAGAATTTGATTTTGAATCCCACAGCAGGACAAAAAAGATATTCAGCGAGCAGACAGCATCTGAGATAGATGAATCTGAGGACTCTTATGAAGCTGAAATCGGCATTAGAAAATTTATAGAATTTCTTACAGCTGACTGTCTAAACAGAGAACAAGACATAGCCAACGGCGGCAACGGGAAAAAGATGGAGCTTCGCGCTTATCCCAGTGAAAACATCCACGCCAAGGTTTATATCAGCCGTTTCAAAGAAGGAGAGTTGGATTTTGGCAGGGTAATCACAGGTTCCAGCAATTTTTCCGAAAGCGGACTTGTCGCTAATAGGGAATTCAACGTCGAATTAAAAAACAAGGTTGATGTTGATTTTGCATTAAACCAATTTGAAACGCTATGGAAAGACGGTGTAAACATCTCGCAGGAATACGTCGAAACTATCCAGAATAAAACATGGCTCAATGACACTATCACACCCTATCACCTCTATCTTAAAATGATCTATGAATACCTGAAGGAAGACATCAATCTTGATGAGGAAATTGATCTATACCTTCCAGAAGGCTTTATGGAGCTGAAGTATCAAAAGCAGGCTGTCGTTTCTGCCAGGAAAATCCTGGATGCATACAACGGTGTATTTCTGGCCGATGTTGTGGGTTTGGGTAAAACTTATATCTCTGCGCTTTTGGCTCAACAATTGCCCGGCAGCAAACTGATAATCTGCCCGCCTGTCCTGAAGGATTACTGGGAAGAAACATTTTTTGAATTTGGGATTCAAAAATTCAGGGTAGAATCCCTTGGAAAACTTGATCAAGTAATAAAAGATGGGGCGGATAAATATGACTATATCTTCATAGATGAAGCCCACCGTTTCAGGAATGAATACACGCAAAGTTTTGAAAGCATACATCAGATCTGTTTTGGCAAAAAGGTTATACTGGTTTCAGCCACACCGCTAAATAATACTTTTGATGATATTCTCAGCCAGTTAAAACTCTTTCAAATTCCCAAGAAATCCACCATTCCCGGAGTGCCGAACCTTGAAAAGTTTTTTAAAAAATTAGAGCATAAACTCAAAGGCATCAATAAATGCGATTCGGCATATATGGGAATCATACAGGAAGGATCAAAGGAGATCCGTGAGAATATACTCAAATACATCATGGTTAGACGAACACGAGCCGAGGTTACCAAATATTTCGGCAATGATATTGATGAACAGGGTCTGTTTTTCCCTGAAGTTGAAGATCCGAGGCGATTCATTTACCAGTTTGATGAACATATAAGCGCTATTTTTAGTCAAACCATAGATTTGCTGAAAAAAATTAAATACGCACGCTACACGCCTCTTCTCTACCTGAAAAAGGAACTTCCTGAATTTGAAAAGCAAAGCCAGCGGAATGTCGGCGGTTTTATGAAGGTCATTATAGTTAAACGGCTTGAAAGCAGCTTCTATGCCTTCCGCAAGACATTAGATCGCTTTGTTGAATCCTATGTTAATTTCATTGATATGTTCAACAAAGGAACTATCCTTATCAGCAAAAAAGTGGATGTTTACGACCTCCTGGATGAAGACAATGAAGAAAAAATACTTCAACTCATAGAGCAGGAAAAGCTTGAAAGATATAATGCCGATGAATTTAAGCCGGAATTAATAGAATATTTGAATGCAGATCTTAAATCACTTAAAGCCATTCGGGGTCTATGGGCAGTTGTGGATTCAGATCCTAAGCTAAAAACATTTATTCATGACCTGAAAACCGATAAAGAACTCAAAGGCAAAAAGATCATTATTTTCACCGAATCTAAGGAAACAGGCGATTATTTGTTTGAAAATCTGAACAGACATTTTCCGGATAAAGTCTTGTTCTATTCCAGCAATGGAGGTCTGTTATCTGACGGCAAAAAGCCAGTTCCCGTTGCAAGAGACTTGATAAAGGAAAATTACGATCCAACATGCAAAGTCCGAAATGACGAATTGCGCATTCTGATCAGCACGGATATCCTTGCTGAAGGTATCAACCTGCACCGTTCCAATATTATCATCAATTACGATCTGCCGTGGAATCCGACAAAAGTGCTTCAAAGGGTGGGACGGGTGAACCGAGTCGGCACCGAACACAAAAACATCTACATTTTTAACTTCTTTCCTACTGACCAATCAGACAGGCATATTGGTCTTGAAGATAACATCAAAGCCAAGATCCAGGCGTTTCATGACACGCTGGGCGAAGATGCCAGATATCTTACAGAGGAAGAGATTGTATCATCTCATGAACTTTTTGGTGATAGCTTATATAAACGGCTTACAAGCAAAAAGACGTATCAGGGCGATGATGATGGGGAAAAGCGTTCTGAGCTGGAATATCTCAAGTTTATCCGAGATATCAGAGACAGCCGGCCCGAACTTTTTGAAAAGATCAAATTGCTCCCTAAAAAGGCTCGCTCTGCCAAAGATAATGATGCAGAAACCGACCGATTGCTTACATTCTTTAGAAAAGGCAAGTTGAAAAAGTTTTTTATTTCCGGCGGCAAAAGTTCCAAAGAGCTTACATTTTTTGAGGCTGCGGATATTTTTAAATGTGAGCCTGACACACCGCGACGGAAAATTCCAGAACAATACTACACGATGCTGGACAGAAACAAGACACGGTTTGATTTAATAACATCAGGCGATGTGTTGGGTGGAGAAGGATCAGGAGGCAGGGGAGGACTTTCAAATGAACGTTATGTAATAATGCGTTTGAAGGCGAATGAATTTAGAAAATATCAGGGTTTTACCGATGACGATGAGGAATACATCAGGCTTATTCTGAAAGGATACGAATACGGTGTAATTCCAAAGAACACCACTAAAGGAATCAAACAGAAGATCGAAAAAGAAAGAAATTCCTTGAAAGTTCTGGCAATACTGAAGAAAAGTATCCCCTATAATATCTTGAGTGTGGAAAGACCGGACCAGCCAATTGTATCATCAAAAAGAGAGATTATTTTGTCTGAATATTTAGCCGGAGAACAGAAAAATAAATGAGGAGAATAATATTGCACTGAGTTCTATTTACAAACAATAACGAACATGAAAGGAGAAAATTTTATGCATAACACAGGCTTAAAAATAGCTGAAATTAACAAAGATTTAGCCTTTCTTCCCGAGAATAGATTAGATGAAGTCAAAAATTTCGTCACCTTTATTTTGTCTCAAAACAAGGATAAAAAAAGAGAAATTGTTCAGATGAGAGGCATCTGGAAAGGTAAGGGGTTTGAAGGTCTGGATATAGATAAAGAAATTAAGGCCGTCAGGCAGGAAATGTCTGAGTCCATCCTAAAAAGGGAAGTGTGATCTATGGAATATCTTGCAGATACAGTGACGGTTATTCGACATTTTTCCGAAACAGGAAAAATTGGGGAAAGGGTGCTTGAAGTCATCAACAGCAAAATACCTTAGAATCCCTATACTGACAAGTGATAAAAAAATTTCCAGTGCAAACTTTATAGAAACTATATGGACTTGAGTTTTTAACCAGAGGTGACGAACTTGGATAAAAGAGCCGCAATCAGCTTGATTCAAGATACTTTAGAAAATTCTTTTGATAAAAGGAAATTTGCTTATCTTGTCAGCAACATGCTTGATCATATTGAGGCTGCACCGTTTATCTACCGTGGCAATCTTATTCCGGATGCCTACAAACCATATATTAGCACTCTTGAACGGATAGGAAAGTATAAAGATAGAGAAGGAAACAAAATTGATCTTTTGATTGTCCGGCTTAAAAAAGAGACGTCTCTTGAACGCGCCCGCACAATGCAGAGGAATTTTATAGCCTGGTATCTAAACGGAAGTCGTGGTGACATTTTAAAAGATGCCGCCCTGGCCGCTTTTGTCTCGCCCGATACGGAAGACTGGAGATTTTCCCTTGTTAAAATGGATTACCGTCTGGATACCTCCGGCGAAAAAGTGAAGGTCAAAAAAGAACTTAACCCTGCCCGGCGCTGGTCGTTCCTTGTAGGCACCAATGAAAAAAGCCACACAGCACAAAGCCAGCTTGTCAGTATCCTGGCAAATGACAAACATGACCCGACCCTGAAAGAAATTGAACAAGCCTTTGATATTGAAACCGTCACCAAAGAATTTTTCCTCAAATACCGCGAGCTTTTCCTGCACACCAAGGAAGAACTGGATAAGATAGTAACTCAGGCTTCCAGCCTTAGGAATGAATTTGAAGCCAAAGGTGTTGATACTGTGAACTTTGCCAAAAAACTGCTGGGCCAGATTATATTCCTCTATTTTTTGCAGAAAAAAGGCTGGTTCGGCGTAGGCCGCGATGATGACTGGGGTACAGGCTCAAACCATTTTCTACGGGAACTGTTTGGGAAAACACATGGAGATTATAACAATTTCTTCAATGATATTCTGGAGCCGCTCTTTTATGACGCCTTACGTAATGACCGGAGCCATGACGATGGTTACTACAGCCGTTTTAACTGCAAAATACCTTTCCTGAACGGCGGTCTTTTTGATCCCATCGGCAATTACGACTGGCTGCATATTGATATAATTATTCCTGACAAGCTCTTTTCCAATAATGTAAAAACCAAAGAAGGTGATAAAGGAACAGGCATACTGGATGTGTTTGACCGCTACAATTTTACCGTTAAAGAGGACGAACCGCTTGAAAAGGAAGTGGCCATCGACCCGGAGCTTTTGGGGAAATCCTATGAAAAATTCAATGCCATCCGGCCTGATAATTATGCTGAATTTAAAAAAGCATTAAAAAGCGCTAAAAAAGGAGAGGAAAACAAATTCAACAAAAAGTTCGGTGTCTATTACACCCCCCGTGAGATTGTCCACTATATGTGTCAGCAGAGTTTGATAAATTATCTTGATACAGCCGTTAACATTCATAAAAAATCAATCACCACAAAACCGGCTGTTCAAAAGAAAATATTTGGGCCTCAAAGTCCTGTGCAACAAACCATTACTTTGGATTCATATAAACCTATTATTCCTAAAAAAGATATTGAAAAGCTGATACACACCGGCGAACAGTTCAGCGAAAACGAAGCAAGAGTATTGAGCAAAGGAAAAGAAACAAAGACCTATTCCCATCAACTGTCCGAAAGCATCAGAAAAAATGCAAAACTGATTGATGATAAACTTGCGGAAATCACGGTCTGCGACCCAGCAGTGGGTTCCGGTGCTTTTCCGGTAGGCATGATGAGCGAGATTGTAAAAGCCAGAAATGTGCTATCCGTTTTTTTTAATGATAAAGGCCTGTCTGCGCGCAACGCACAGGCAGGCAGAACAACTTATGATTTCAAACGCCGATGTATTGAACACTCTCTTTACGGCGTGGATATTGACACGGGCGCTGTTGAGATTGCCAAACTCCGGCTGTGGCTATCGCTGGTGGTGGATGAGGAGGATATTAAAAATATCAAGCCTCTTCCGAATCTGGACTATAAAATCGTATGCGGAAATTCTCTGCTTGGAGTTGAAAAAAACCTGTTTAACTTTAATCTTTTCAATGAACTGGAAAAACTAAAGCCTCTGTTTTTCAATGAAACAAATCCAACAAAAAAACAGGAATATAAAAAACAGATTGATAAACTGATAAGTGAAATAACCAGCGGACATACCGAATTTGATTTTGCGGTATATTTTTCGGAGGTGTTTCACCTTAAAGACGGGTTTGATGTTGTGATTGCCAATCCTCCGTATTTTAATATCAGTACTATTAGCAAAGATTTTTGTTATTATTTAGCAAATCATTTTGAGATAATTCATACTGGCTACAATGATATAGTTTACTACTTTATTTATCTTGGAATTAAATTATTAAGAAAGACTGGTTGTTGCGCCTTAATCACATCTAATTACTATCTTGGAAATGATTATGCCAAGAAATTACGCAACTTTTTAAAAGATCATGTTTCCACAATAATCAATTTCAAAGATTATATGGTTTTTGATGGAGTCAGTATTCATACGTGCATTTCGCTTTCCCACAAAGAGGTAAAATCAAGAGAAGTCACTTTTTTCGAGCCAGTTTCTGAAAAGAAAATAACTTTGAATAATATTGAGTCGCAACTCCGTTCATTTTCTTTAAAACGGACTGATTTAACGGATAATTGGGTAATTGCTGATAGATCAAATACTGTTATTATTGATAAAATCAAGAGAAATTCTGTTTTACTTGGTAATATTTCAACAATCACGAAGGGCGCTACCTCTGGTGATAGAGAGATTTTTACAGTCTTGAAATCATTTGCAAAAAATAGCGGATTTGAAAATGAATTGTTAAAAACAAGTATAAATAGCAAGGATATCAAGAAATATGTATTAGTCGATAGCGGAAAATACTTAATTTATACTGACAACAGTACCACGATAGAGAATCACCCTAATATTTATAAATATTTAGTAAAGCATAAAAAGAAATTATCTGAAAGGAATGAAGTCTTAAAAAGGATGTATCCTTGGTATAGACTTGAAAGGCCAAGGGGAAAAGAAATATTTGATGCAAGTGAGAAACTTGTGGTTCCATATAGAGCTGAAAACAATACATTTGCCTATGATAACAACCAAGGTTTCAATGATGGCGGTGGAAGCTACACTATAGCAATGAAAGAAGGGGAAATCACAACTATTAAGTATTTACTAGGAATTTTAAATTCAAAGTTAATGGACTGGTTTTACAGATTCATTGGTAAGCCAAAAGGAAAAATTAGAGAATATTTTAACAGACCACTTTCTCTAATACCAATAAAAAAGATTTCACTAACTCAACAGCAACCATTTGTCGCATTCGTTGACAAAATCCTTTCTTAGCTTTCCTATATGTCTACTTTGGAGGTTGCGGACAATCACGGTTCATCCGCTCCCTCTGCTCAGAAAACTCCTTGAGTCTATCCGATAGTACGCCGGGTGCCCTTTTTGATTTCAGCTTTTCATGTCTGAAAAAATTCTTCGTTTTCCCGGTAATGCTCAAATATGTATTCGCCAAAAGCCTAAAGTTATTGCAGAGCATTTGTGTCTAAAAACATCCTTCCCGGAATTAAGTTGAACTGAGCA
>Ga0255430_10092_pt1 | contig 16059 bp, 21 predicted proteins | sample ANMaggSeSYBR02G3_FD_182660 | JGI IMG/M metagenome (GOLD analysis project Ga0255430, IMG submission 182660) | Sediment cell enrichment communities from methane seep in Santa Monica Basin, California, United Staets - ANME aggregate JGI... | ecosystem: Environmental > Aquatic > Marine > Cold seeps >...
GAATCGCGCAGTACGGACCCGTATGCTGCGTGGTGTGGGAGGGGCGGCCTGTGAGGGTCGCTCCTATCCCGATCGGCAAATCGTTCCCTTGATTCTTTAACTGCATCAAGAATGTCGTTTGTGGTTGCTTTGGTTTTAATACCTGGAACATCAAATGGTGATTTTGCACTTTTTCTAAAAATGATTGAGAAAGTTTCCCCACCTCTCCTTTTTATAATAACTTCTTCAGTTCGGGCGATATTAAGTATATTGGCGAGATGCTGTCTCGCTTCAGAATAAGTATATACTTTCATGATATTTACTCCAAAATTGCAATCCCCATTTCCTTGGCAATCCGTTTCATGCCACGGTCGAGGGTAAGTAATGGACTTCGAAGGTTATCAGCACATTCTAAAAAATAGGCATCATAGGCGTATATGTTAAATTCTATGGCGATTTTTAAGGCAGATTTTATGTTGATACGCCGCAAATCAACGGGTATATGCTGCACGATTTCCCACGACGAAGCCACCTCATCTGCCTGTAAAGAGCCTTTTTTCAACATTGCCGTTAATGCGTTGCCAATCTCAAAAGGCAAAACTTCCGGAGAAACTAAATCATAACTTCCAGTAAGTCGTATAATTAAATTTTTTTCCGGCTCATTTAGAGCAACAGCAATAAACGTATTTGTATCTGCAATGATTTTCATGAGTACAATTGTACATGTTTATGTTGTCTTTGTCAAGCCGAACTGCTGAACTGAGCTACGGACGCTCAGACAATTTTATCACTTTTTGACACTCCACCGGCATGTGCCGAAAAACATTGCCCTCAAACTCCCATATCCGAAAATTGAAAAAACAGTTCCGCAGTTTCTCACAATTTATGAATACAATCGCCTGATCCGCCACTTCAGCCGAAGGGAACAGGATATTTTGGAACTGAGAAACCTCATTATCATCATGCATTTGGGCATACCTGGGCTGCGAACATCGACCCTGATCGCTATAAATATTGAAGATATCGATTTAACCTGCGGGCTAAAGGTATTTTACAATCAGCAATTCCCGCTGCAAAACAGCTTAACCTGTTGAAATTACTGTATTTTGTTTAAATAAGTTCACGAAACGAAAGTCTAACATATTGATATTGTTAGTTTTTCGTAAGTAAATTTTTTGTTGTAATATCAAGCTGTTAAAGTTTTCGTCGTAAACTATTTTTGGGAATTTGTAATAATTTGAATAGGTTAAATCGTTTTGCTGCGGGAATTGCTGTTTTACAATTTAATTTTAAGAATTTATCCTCTTGCCACCCTATCTAATATTCATTCCTTTCCAAAGGCCTCTATGGATAAAAATATCATCCTCTGGAATAAAGTGCGAATGACGATTCCTGTACTTAAAGGAAAAAATAGTTTGACCATTAATATGTCTTACATTGCCAATTGCACTGCACTGAAATAGCGTTTCAAGGATAGGAATGAGAGGTTTGTTATTAGCTGCGAAGTTTTTAAAAAAATGTTCTGATATTTCCTTGAATGTAAAACGAGGCTTATTAATCAAAGACATACTTTTGAGTATCATTTCAGCATTTTCTCTGTTTGTGTACCCAACTAGTTCATCCTTGATTTCTGGTAAAAAGTACTTAGACGAATAGTTGCGGATTCCTGCAAAAACATTACTTATTTCCACTTTTTTTCTCGAACAGCATTCCTGAATATGTGTAAGAAGTTGAATGAAGTCTCTCGGCGTATGGCGAGTGTATTGAAAAAGAAAGGTTAACAATGATTTATCATAAATATTTCTTGGTAAGAGCTGTAAAAAAATATCTTTCAATGATTGGTCAGTAAGTTGAGCTCTCTTGTTTACCAAATAAACTAGTTTTGAGGAAGATGGTTTTTGAGGATTATGATACCAATCCAACTCTATTGAAAGATCTTGTCTAATTTTATTCTTATTTGGACAAGGAAGCCTCTCATAAAGTTCTGTACGACATAAAACAATAATTTTGGCTCGTATGTTATTTTTATAAAATAAGGAATTTAATCTTGTGACCTCTATTATCAAGGCTGCTATTGATTGGTACTGAATTTCTTTCTGAAAAAGGATATCATCAAGGCCATCGATAACTAAAATATGCTGATTATCACTCTTAAATTGGAGAGCTATTTTTTTTAGATGATCAATAATGTGGAGGAAGTGCAAATCAGTTACTTTTTTTGAATTAGCATCCCATTCGATTTCGAGCAAAGCCGGTAGCTTAGCTTTAAATCTTGGTTTTGATGAAGTTATTACAGTTCTTTTGATATCGTCAGTTGGTAGCAAACCCACTGACTTTAATGCTTTGACTGGAGATACAAAGTCATTACACATGTTAGATTCAGAGCCCATGTCTTTCGAAAATGAGTCAATCATGTAAAGGATAAGAATCCAAGACCATGCTGAAGGAAATCGAGATTCTGGCTCAGCATCACCTGTTACAATTTTTGAAAAGTTTCCATACGGAAAATCAGATAAGAATGTATTATTAACAAATAGAGTAAATCCGTTTTCTGATTTCAAGCGTAAGTGCTCACCTATTGCTGATTTACCTGAACCCTTATATCCAAGGTATAAAAATTTAGGACCATTAAGCGCTTGTTCTATTAAATCCCATGGATCAAGAAAACCATCTAACAACAGTTCTGGATAATAAGAACTCTCCAATTCTGCACTAGCTTGACCAAATCTAATGTCTTTGAAATGTATCATTATTGATTACTCCAATAAAGGCATAGGTGACAGGTAAACGCAGATGGCATGTCATAAACTGCAAAAATTTCCTCTATTACCTTTTTTAGTTTGCTTCATCTCATAATAAATACCAAAAATATAACAAGTAACTATACGGTTGACCACTTAAATACCAAAAATAAAAAAGATCGACAAGAAAAATATTATTACCAGAAATTTGAAAACTCAAAAGTAACTTGTTAACAACCAGAGGTGGCGGGCACTTAAATTTAAAACGACTGACTGTTTGAGCGTATTAGTGAGTATTAAGAAAAAAGAGGCGTTTTTGTATATTCTTGTTAAAAAGGATAAACTCAAGTCATAAAGATCAATTTTTCTAAGTGATATTAATACTCTTTTTTCTTTAGGCTCACTTATGCGCGAGTTTCAGACGTTCTTAAATTTAATTGTCCGCTGCCTCAGGTTAATCTCATAATTGAGTTTTCAAATTTCTGATTACTTATGTTTTTATCCATCCGCTTAACACTCAATAAATAAAGATAGACGTACACGGATAAACACAATGAGAAAGATTCCTTCTGCCCTGAATGTACAGTTCGACGCTTTATGGGTCAAAAACAAAATACCACCAAAATTTCATAACCATTATTTATTAATTCATCAGACATTGACATATTATATATTAGATAATATTTTTAAATGAAGGATAAGCGGTTCTAATAAACAGGAGGTTTTTTATGCCTATATATGAATATAAGTGTGAAAGCTGCGACCAAACTTTTGAGAAACTGGTTTTCACAAGTAATAATGATAAGATTGAATGCCCCAAATGCGGTGATATCAAAGTAAAGAGGCTAATTAGCTCTACATGTCATATTAATTCTTCAGGTAGCGGCGGTTGTGCTCCCAGTCCTTCAAGTGGTTTTTCCTGAGCAACTTAGTATATCTGTGGCGGTTCGCCACATCACTTTAAATTAGCGCCCTTCGGGCGAGCTGTTAAGCTGTTGAGCCGTTAAGCTTACCGGCTAAGAGCTATGAACCATTATTGCAGACCGATGGTTTCTAACCTATCAATAAGATTGACTAAAAAATGGAAATTCCTATACTACTATAATATAAAAATGGGGTCAAGTCTGCCTTTGACCCTTATGAATGCTGTCTTGTATTTTCCCTATCCGTTTTTTAATTTTTCTGTCATGTTTTTTAAGCTTCGAAACTCTTCGTAATATGCTGCTTACTGTGCTGTATGCTTTGATATTAAACAGTTCACCTATGTTGTTAAGGTTTTCACCACGTATTTGACGTAATAGATAAACTGCAATATTGCGAGGTTCATTAAAAATCCCGCGTCTTGTCATCAACAATTCATTAAACGATACACCATAATGTTCACACACTGATGAAATTATTGTATCAGATGTCGGAGCCAGACTTTTTGATTCAGGAACCTCACAGCTTTTTTTCTTAAAATAATATTTTTCTTTTATTCCTGTTATGAAACTTTCCGGACCAAAAAATGACGGGAGTTTCTTTAATGAGAACAGCCTTGTAACTTCTTCTGAATCATCTTCCTGCATAAATTCAATAAACCGTTTCAGCCTGCCCCGTTTTTTTGGGGTTATCATGGAAAAAATATAATCTTTATGTAACCAGTTCCACTTTTTCGCATATGAAAGATAACCTTTGTAGCTGCTCCATTCATAATCCGGCATATCTTTAACCATACCTGCTTTTATAGGGTTTTTATGTATATATCTCACTAACTGCAGAAGATGGCTGTCATTACAGACAAGAATCGACTTGAACCTTCCCTTGAAAAGCTGACCATCAAGCCCCATGTCTCCTGTTGTATCTCTGAGCATATATGACTCTGTTGATTTACTAGCTTCTCAGAAAAATTGGCACAATATATTATGTGTAATGTTTGAGCATAACGCAACATGGTGTGTTCTGATTTTCAAAATCGGAGTAAATCAACAGAGTCATATATGCTGTTCAGATGCCTCATGCATCTTGAAATATTCCCATCTGGTGTTTGCAGCAGAATATGATAATGATTTGTCATTAAACAGTATGCCGCTATATTTACATTCCACATTTCAGATATTTCAATCAGCAGATCAATAAGCATTAAATAATCATATCTATCTGAAAAAATGGATTCGGAACGTCTCCCACGGTTTATTACATGATACCATGCTCCGGGATATTCTATTCTAAGTGGACGCGACATACTATAATATATAACATTTTATCTTTCATGGGTCAATAGTAGACTTGACCCCATTTTATAGTAGACTTGACCCCATTTTTTCAAGGCCAGGCAGACCAGATGTTCATTATGTTCATTTGTGTCTGTTTTGACCAGCCGAATCGCCGGATACGTGATCCGTATGTCCGGTGGTGTGAGAGGGGCGCTCAGTGATAGGCGTCCCTATCTCTATGGGCTTACCTACTTAACAGTGAAGCATTTTATGATGATTTCATCATTTTTATTCCTTAGCTCCACAAAAATAGAGACATCCTTTCTAAGTGCAGTTGCCTTCGTTACTTTTTTCACAACATCACGAAAATCGTAAAAGTCTTTTTCAAAACTGTTTATTACGCAAATTTTCCATGGAAAATCGGAGTTTGAAAAAGAACTTATTTCAAAGAAAACATTGAGAGACAAATTTTATGGATAACATAAATTGAGGTACACTTTGCCATCAACCCAGAAAATGAATCTAAGCTTATTGATACATATTAAGTTCAAAAATAATTTTTAAAGCTTGATTTATTTCCTGTATCTTGGGCTGCGACAATTTTCCACGAATTTTTACCATCCTATGACGATGATCAATAGGACGTGTTTGCAAACAATCTGCCACGGATTTTTTTGATAAACCATTATCTTGTGAAGGATAGAGTTCAACGTTGGTTTTTATTTGAACTTTTTTTGCACTCCATTCTGTAATTGGAACAACTTGAATAACAGGGACTTTTTCATTATAAACATCATTGGTTACAATTATACACGGTCTGACTTTTCCTGTTTCTGAACCCTGCGTCGGATCGAGATTTACATCAATAATCATGCCTCTTTTCAATATTGTCATTCCGGCCATCCAGTTACGGCTGTTTCAGTCAATTCTTTTAGATTATCATTTTCAGAATAAATTTCAGAATATAATTCAGCGGATTTTCTTAGGTTTTCAAGCTCCAATTTATTTTTAAAATGGTTAATAGCCGTTCGGACCATAGAACTTTTATCCTTAAACCCATAAGCTTTAAAATTATTCAAAAAAAGTACTTGTGCCTCTTTAACGCTAAATTTTGCCTGTTGCATAAACATTCCTTTCTGATGCCAAATATTGACCCCTATGTTACAGGCCCATTATAGGTACTAAAACAATGAAAGTCAATGCATATTTTTTTAGTTGAGAGGGTGGCGAACATGGGGTTGACCGGCGCTGTGAAGCGTTCGAGTCCAACCCGAAGTTAGGTTTTGTCCTATTGGTTCAATTCTATTTTCCTTCACTCTCCCGCCATTCCTTTTGAAGGCGATGCCAGAAAACCGTGAGAGGTTTTGCGCCAAAAAACAGTCCAGCGCCTATAAAAACTTGTACAATGAAATCGACAATGTACGGAATATTGGCTCTTGATTGTGAAGAAGAATACGATGGTGTATTTCTGTCCATACCTTTTGTCACAGTTTTGCCAGCCATTTATTACAGGCTAATTATGACATTCGTACCATTCAAGAGCTATTGGGGCATAGCGATGTGCGAACTAAAATGATTTATACACACACGATTAAGAGTCAGACTATTAAAGAAGCAAAAAGTCCTCTTGATTTTTAGGAGGTTTTTTACCCGCCCAGAATCTGGATTCTGACTGTCCCAGAATCCTTTAGCATCTTTTGTATTTCAAACAAGTAAACTGAACGCAGACATTGACATATTAGATAATAGATAATATTCTTGAATGATAGATAACTCTACAACGTCACTTACCGATTTTATCGGTCAAAATGATAAGTGTCGTTGTATGGATAAGCGGTTCTAATAAATAGGAGGTTTTTTATGCCTATATATGAATATAAGTGTGAGAAGTGTAACCACATTTTCGAAAAATTGGTTTTTACAAGCAATAATGAGAAGATTGAATGCCCCAAATGCGATGATATAAGAGTAAAGAGGCTGATTAGCTCTACATCTCATATTAATTCTTCAGGTAGCGGCGGTTGTGCTCCCAGTCCTTCAAGTGGTTTTTCCTGAGCAACTTAGTATATCTGTGGCGGTTCGCCACACCACTTTAAATTAGCGACCTTCGGGCTATCTGACAATATCTCCCACATTGAATCCTGATCCGCTTATTATTTCGCCTTCAGCATAAGAGTCTTCAACTTCTGTCAGCTTGATAGCGCCAATTTTTTTGTACTTTATCTTCAAAACTTTACCTGTTTGTGGATCTTTGATTACTTTTCCCTTACGAGAGATTGTCACCTTTTGTCCTGTTTTAAGGCCGGCATTTTTCCCCTTGTTAAGCGTAATTATATTCCCATCCACATCAGCAACAAGAGTTATAGAACCACTCGATCCCGCAGTGCTTTTGCCCCCGCCGGATTTTATGGGAGCGGAAGTGATTTTTGCTGCAAGATTTTTAATTGCCGCCCTCATAACTTCGGTGGCTTTTTTTTCGTTGAAACTTTCTCCGCCGCCAATGCCAAAGACTCTTACATTATATGAGGAATCGCTGTGGCTGGAGCTGTCTGCGAAGACGATTTGTCCGGTAGCGGCATTAATCATGCGTATATCAACAGTGGCATGGTAGCCTTTCTTTCCAATGTTAATACCCCTGCCGCCGCCGCCGGCTCGACTTTGTCCGTATTCTGTAATTGCTCCGGTTATAATGTATTCAACCCCGATGATTTTGCCTATTCTTGCAGCGGTTGACGGATCTATCCTGCCGGATGCACCAAGATTTTGTTCTTTTATTATGGCAGCAAGCCTGTCTCTTTCCATAACATTAAACTTGCCTGTTTTTACCAGCTCAGTTGTCAGTATGTCTGAAGCCCCCCGTCCAAGTCGCCATCCGCCGTGCTGAGATTTATTTTCAAAATCCATAATCGCTACGCGATCTTTGGCCCATGCGGTTGCAAGAAACATAAGAACCATAACACATGAAAGAATTACAGTTAGTTTTAATCGATACATGCTATTTCCTCCTATTTTAATTTGATTTTAGGATAATCTTGTTTTTTGTAATGTTTTTTACTTTTAACCCCATGTTTTTGCATAAGTTCGATTTGTTGAGCCTACAACCTGCTCCAGAGCCTTGCGCCGTGCGTGAGCTATAGCAAGCTGTTTATCCAGTGCCGGGTCATTGGTGGATGCTGATTCACCCCAGACAGTAACAGCCTGAACTTCGGGTGCTGATACATCGGCATGTAATGTATTGATGGAACAGCAGAATACCAGCAAGGCAACGGACAACCCAATAAGTCTGTAAGAAATCATGGAATAGCCTAAGAAGTGACAATAAAAGTTTATAAAAAGTATAAAAGAAAAATAATTCTGTGTCAATGAATAGCAAAATAATGCAGCCCTGACGCATGAGTTTTTTAAAGTTGCAAAAGGGCATTTTTCTTCAAAATAAATCCTTGGCCGGCTTGACTGCATACACATATGCGTCAGTGCTGATTATTTTTCCTTTTTTCGGTAGTCCCTACAAAGCAGTGCAGGTTTGGAAATACTACCCTATTTTACTTTGTAAACACCTGATTTTTCACTATGTGCTGCCAGAAGACATGATATCTAACTTATTGAAATTATTGACCCGCACTGTTTTGTAGGGACTACCAAAAATTTTGATAGTTATGACCATTCGTTCGATTTTGCAAGTGTTTCATGCTTTGTTGTGCCCGCAGGGCATGGGGGTTGGTTGAAAAGTTGAGACAGGTTCGTCAGGTTATAGAAAAGACCGAGGCTTTGATAAAAAATGTCAGTAAGCAATGCCCTGAGTATAGTCTGTTATTAACGATTCCCGGAGTCGGGCCATATGTTGCTTCCGTAATTTTGGCTGCCATAGGCAATCCTTATCGATTTAAGAACAGAAAACAGGTTTTAAAACTGGCAGGATATGACCTTAGCGCCAATCGGAGTGGCAAGACAAGTAAAGCAGCAGTTCCTGTAATATCCAAGAAAGGCAATAGCAACCTTCGATATGCGCTGTATCAAGCGGCGTTAGTTGCATCTGTCAGGAATATCCACTTTCTTACGTACTACACAAATATCCTTCGTGGTCGTGAACGAGAGAAGGGGATCAAGACCAAAATGAGAGTGAGACTGGCTGCCAAGATGTTGGTAATAGCCTGGACGATGATGAAGAAAAAAGAGTCATTTAATCCGGATTGCCTAACAAGAAAGTAAATAGAAATTGAACATAAAGTTTTTTTAATCCGGCAGACTAATATATAAGCAGCAATTCCCGCTGCAAAACAGCTTAACCTGTTGAAATTACAGTATTTTGTTTAAATAAGTTCACGAAACGAAAGTCTAACATATTGATATTGTTAGTTTTTCGTAAGTAAATTTTTTGTTGTAATATCAAGCTGTTAAAGTTTTCGTCGTAAACTATTTTTGGTAATTTGTAATAATTTGAATAGGTTAAATCGTTTTGCAGCGGGAATTGCTGATATATAAGGTAGTTGAAAGGGGTAAATTCAGCTTCATTCTTTGATAAGCGTATTACGTTTATCAAAGAATGAGATAGTATTATCTGGATATTAAAGACGAATCATTGTCGAAAGATATCCGATAATATAGAAAGCGATTACAATTTATATCTTCGGCGAGAGAGCCCGATCACCAGCGTTGAGACCATTAAATGGATCTCGGGAGGGACAATGCAGGGCCTCTCACTGAACACTTTAATCTGGATAAGGGATGATTGGTGACCACTGCCTGCCCAGCAGGCGGAAGCATTGCGGGCAGGATGAGTGGTATGCCGGATAAATGTAACGATTAGATAGAGTGTTTGCTTATAAGGTGAGTGATCCGCTGAAAAAATTGATAAAATAACGTTGGATAAGTGCGTCCTTTAAAAGCCATCACATCTAACTTATTGAATTAACAGCATTTAAAAATTAATCACTTTTTTCTTGACAGGAGGAATATAGGATGTCCCCTCCTAGTAGCCAAAATAAGTTGACAAAGTTGCCAGCGTCCCCTCCTATGGCAAATTACTTTTTCTGATTATTCGTCCTGATCAGAAAAACTAAAAAAACAACCTTCGCGTCCTTCGCGCCTTGGCGGTTCAATTACTTTTTTCACATTTTCCACGCTTTTATGCTAAAAAACTATCTGCATTTTTTGTTGAAAGGATAAAATTGGTTGATTTTTATGGCTGGATGCTTTTTTAGGAAGGACAGGAATTAAATTCTCACAACATAATTAAACTCGCAACATAACGTCCCTTATGTTGCCTCGGGAGAATCAATTATGGGAAATGAAGTAAAACAACAGGAGCAGATAAAACTGCCACAGGATTTTCAGGCTCTTATAGCCGGTTTTTTCCCTAACACAAAATATTTTGACAGCCGGTTTGATCTTTTACAAGTTCAAATTGATGAATCAAGAAGAAACCAGGAACAGATCAAGGATCAGCTTAAAGATTTTAAAGGCGATACCGATAAGCGCTTTGACCAGGTGGATCACAGGTTTCAGCGGCTTGAAGACAAAATAGACAATCTCATTGAACGTATTGATGTTAAGGTTGATAGAGGCTTAAAAGAGAACCGGAATCTGACTGTAAGACTTTTCACCTTTGCGCTTTCTTTCTCCCTTGTTGCGGTAATCGGTATGTTTGGAAAACTTTTTGGGTTGTTTTAGGTGTTGTCCATCCTAAATATCTGTTCAGATTGAAATCTTTGACATTTTTTTATATCTCTGATAAATTCCCACCACTATGGAAATCTTAATGATATCTTTACTCATTCTGTTTTTTTCAATTAAATTGAATTCTCACCTTGTCATTGAGAACCTGGCTATGCGTCAGCAATTGGCTATTATGAAACAATCTGTCAAAGTGCCAAAGCTCCGGAATAGAGATCGTCTTTTCTGGGTAATTCTTTCCTTGTTGTGTCAGAGATGGCAAGATTTTCAGATTATTGTAAAACCGGAAACAGTAATCCGATGGAATAAAAAAGGGGTTCAAACTATTCTGGAAATTCAAATCAAAACTAAAAGGGCGATCAAAAATTGATCCTGAAATCAGGAAACTAATAAAAAAAATTGCAAAGGCAAATCCTCTCTGGGGAGCGCCAAGGATACATTCAGAACTGTTCAAATTAGGGTTTACAGTCTCAGAAGCCACAGTGTCAAACTATATGCCGAAGAGAAAACCAAAACCACCCTCTCAAATATGGCGTACCTTTCTGAAAAACCATATGTTCAGCACCTGTTCCATGGATTTCTTTACTGTGCCTACAGCGGCATTTAAGATTCTGTTTGTGTTTTTTATCATTCATAACGACCGCAGGAAAATTATACATTTCAATGTCACTTCAAATCCTACAGCACAATGGACATGTCAGCAGATTGTAGAAGCTTTTCCCTGGGAGACGACACCAAAATATATAATCAGAGACCGGGATGCTATCTATGGAGAAGTTGTTAAAGCTCGTATTAAAAATATGAATATTGAACAAGTCGTAACAGCGTCCAAAAGTCCTTGGCAAAACCCATTTGCCGAAAGAGTTATTGGCACTATCCGCAGAGAATGCTTAGATTATGTCATTGTTTTAAGTGAAGGTCACCTGAAAGCAATTCTTAATGAGTATTTTGCATATTACCACCATGACCGGAATCACCTGAGCCTTGATAAAGACGCGCCGTGTAAAAGACCTGTACAGGTTAAACCCAGGGCTGGTAAGATTATCGAATTGCCAAAAGTCGGTGGCTTACATCACAGGTATGAGTGGAAGGAAGCTGCTTAGAATCAAGATGTGACCAGGTCGTCCTTCAGTAACCCAAAACTCAACACATATCACCTTACACATTTTCCATGCTTTTATCTCACTTTCAACACCCCAAATTACATTTATTCTCTAGTTTTTAAGCTATGGTTTTTAAACAAAAGAATTTGTTTTGGATCAATTATCCTGCTCTTGGATTAACAAATACGTCTGGATTTACATTTAACGCTAATAAATACTCTCCTTGCTGTTCCGTAAGCGGTTTATTAAGTTTTCGGATATTGCCAACTTTTATAATCATAACTCCTTGAAATTTGGTCGTAAGCATAAAGGTCGTGGGGCGAGTCGTTCTTCTTTTCTTCCATCCGGGCAAATCCCGTTTCTCTCTTTCAATATACTGGCGCATTTCTCTTTCAATCAGACGCCATACCAGCAGTGAAAGCAATAGAACTAATCCAAGAACTTCTATCCGCTCTGGCTTTTTTAAAAATATACTGTTGACGATTACAGGATCTTTTAGAAACCCGAAGTTTTGTTCTATGCCGTACTGATCTTTGTAAGTTTTTAAGATTGCTTTAGAATCGTAGCTGCCTTCACCTTTTTGGGGAACATTGGTAATCATAACAAAGCAACCGGCTACTTCTCTTAATTTTGAGACCGCTTGATCATCTTTTACTACTGTTACAGAAAGGCCATACAACATTTCTTTAATTTTGCGAATACCTCCTTTTGGCCGCCCGCTTTTGTACTTCGGTCTTTTTTTTACTTCCAGATTGACAATGTAATATTTGGCTTTCGTCTTTCCAAGCTCTTCTTTTGCAGCCAGTGCATCGGCTAAACAATAAAAGTCTTTTTGGGCAGCCTGTTTGGGTAGTCCCTACAAAACAGTGCGGGTCAATAATTTCAGTAAGTTACATATCATGTCTTATGGCAGCATATAGAGAAAAATCAGGTGTTTACAAAGTAAAACAGGGCGGTATTCTCAAACCTGCACTGCTTTGTAGGGACTACCCAACGTACCCAACCCTCACGATGGTACTGGGGTCTAATAAAATGGAGTTAGTCAAGGACGTCCATTATGTTCAATTTAAAAAAAAGTTTAAAAGGTATTATGATAATAACACATTCTAGAGAAAAATTAATAAATGCAGTTTTGCTTTTTGCAAAAAAAACTAATTTCTGCGGAAAAACAAAACTCATGAAACTTATTTATTTTCTGGACTTCATACACTTTAAGCAAACAGGTAAATCTGTCACCAGCAATTCTCATTATGGAATATTCAATGAAATTTCCTAAGGTTATAAGCTTTAATTAAATTTGGGCAAGTCGATTTTTCGCTTATTTTTGCGAATTTTCTATGTTTTTTGAAACGTAGTTAAAGCTTACAAAAAATTGTCATACTATTAACTATTTGGAATAATTGAAAAATATTGTTAAATTCCATAATTAGAATTGCTGATCTGTCACAGACCTCGATTATTTCGCATGGGAACAAGGGCCTGTCCCAAAGGCTTTTTTTGAAGAAATCAGCAAAACCCCTCGCAAGGATTTAACTTCCCTCGTAACAATCCAAAATTGTGGCAAATTTCAAAAAATTTTGCCTAAAAAAGGTAAAAAGCCAGACCTCGATTTTTTCTCTCCAAGAGAATTAAAGCTATTAGAAGAAATCTCTTACATCTTCAAAGACGTTCAAGCAGACGACATTACCGATATATCTCATCATCCCAATGAACCTTGGAGCAGAACCAAAGAAACAAAAGGGATGCTACAACTTATTGATTACAACTTGGCCATAGACACTAAAGCCGCCAAGAATCTTCCTCCACATATAGCAAAACAACGCCATATTGAGCGTCGTGAGATGTTGGCAAATTTTGGGGTAAAATAAATTGCTAATTCGCGGGGCTGTTTTTCTTGCTGAAAATTTCGTATTTTCAGATAATACAACAGGAAGAAAACTACTCGTACTTCTCAACAACCCAACTCCTAACGACCCATATTTTCTGGTCAAAACAACCTCACAACAGCATACGAAACCCAAAACTCAGGGTTGTATCGAAAATTATTATCAAGCATACTTTATCTACGCTAATGGCGATTTTTTCGAAAAAGATACGTGGATTCAACTTGACGATTATTTTCCCGCCGACCCATCATACATTAGGACAAAACTAAAACATATAGGACAATTAACCCCCCAAACTACTGATAGTATCGTCAAGTGTTTTCTTAAAATCAACGAACAAGACTTGTCTCCAAGAATACGGAATTATCTCACCCCGCCAATCGAACAGGGCATTCAGCGGCTGAGGCGACAAGATATCCCCGCCTGCCAACGCCTGGCACTGGCGGGCAGGTTGGAATAGGACGAACAAATGTCCTTCGTTCAATAAAAAGGGGCCGTGAAATCTAAATAAAGCAACAAAAGCACCAGCCCCATCTCTACTCGTGGCCATCTGGTGTGATGCATAGTTCCTTGGACAGGATTAACAAGATCGGCAGGATCCTCACGAAAAACTAAAAGATATTGACGCTTATTTCGGGATTGGAGAATTCGGCATGTCCCAGGCATGCAGGCGTGTTAAAGATAAAATAAGAAAAGACAAAAAGCTTGAAAGAAAAATTTCAAAGATAGAAAAAAAGATAAAAGTGTGAAGAATGAAGACCTGACCCTTATGTTTTCAACATAAATGCTAAAAATTGCTCAACTTAGGTGGGAGGAAAAAATGTCTTCAAGAAAATTAATCAGTTTTGACTGGGCCATGAAACGGCTTTTACGAAGCAAGGCTAATTTTGAGATTCTCGAAGGTTTTCTTAGCGAGCTTACCAGGGAGGAGATCACTATTCTCGAAATTCTTGAAAGTGAAAGCAATAAAGAAAACAAGGTAGATAAATTTAACAGAGTTGACTTAAAGGTCAAAAATGAAAAGAACGAAATAATCATCATAGAAGTGCAATATGAACGAGAGCTTGATTATTTGCAAAGAATACTTTATGGCACCTCAAGGCTGATTACAGAGCATATTGAAGAAAGTGAACCTTATTCGAAGATAGTAAAGGTTATTTCGGTTAACATTCTCTATTTTAATCTGGGTCAGGGAGAAGATTATATTTATCATGGAACCACATCATTTCAAGGACTGCATACCCATGACGAGCTATTTTTAGATAAAGGTCAGCAAGCTTTGTATGGCAAAGAGAAGATTTATAAACTGTTTCCGGAATATTATTTAATCAGGATAAATAGTTTTGATAATATAGCAAAAAATTCTCTTGATGAATGGGTATATTTTTTAAAAAATGAGAAGATAGAAGATACTTTCAAGGCTAAAGGTTTGCAAAAGGCCAAAGAGCAGCTTGATATGCTCAAACTTTCCGATGACGAACGTATTGCATATAATCGTTATGTTGATAATTTGCATTATCAAGCTAGCATGGTAGAATCATCTTATGGCGTTGGCAAGCTGGAAGGCAGAGAAGAAGAAAGATTGTATGTGGCGATCAATTTGCTGGACATATTGGATGATGCTACTATTGCAGGGAAAACAGGTTTGCCTTTGGAAGAAGTAGAAAAACTGAGAAGAAATAGTAAAAATCAATGAAGTTGCGTCCAATATTTGCCGGAAAGATAAAAGCGTGAAGAATGAAGACCTGACCCCTATGTCTTTCCAAGACCTGACCCCTATGTCTTTCCAGCACACCTAATGATTTGCTGGAGGAAAAATGTTAGCTCATAAGTTACAAACTAAAATATACAAAAAAGGATATTTGGAATTAAGGAATTTGCCTTTCATGGAAGGTACACAGATCGAAATAATAATATCAAAAAAGAAGAGAAAAAAGAATTTACAAAAGTTGATTTGTAATGACCATGTATGGACAGAAGAAGATATTAAAGCTGTTGAGCGTGGAAGGGAAATAATTAATCAATGGAAAATATCCTGATTGATACAGATGTAGTAATTGAATATTTGAGGAGTAAAGATAAGTCCGCAACGGAATTAATAAAGTTGTTGCAGGAACATGATGTATTTCTGTCATCTATTTCAGAGTTTGAACTATTTCTTGGCGCAAAAACAGAACGCCATCAGAATGATCTGGAGATGCTTTTTAGTGAAGTGGATGTCATACCCTTTGATTTTGGATGTGGTAAAATAGCCGCTAATATATGGAAAGATTTGCAATTGATGCATCAGCACCTTGAGATAAAAGATATTTTTATTGCAAGTATTGCTATTAACAATGGCGTGTGGCTGCGAACTTTCAACAAGAAACATTCTCAAAGAATAAAAAAGCTGAAAATTTGGGAATCGTAGTGAATAGACTAACAAAACTACCAGCGTCCTCCGCCTGCACCTTGGAATATCTTTCATAAGGTCAGAAGGTAA
>Ga0255430_10099_pt1 | contig 14927 bp, 10 predicted proteins | sample ANMaggSeSYBR02G3_FD_182660 | JGI IMG/M metagenome (GOLD analysis project Ga0255430, IMG submission 182660) | Sediment cell enrichment communities from methane seep in Santa Monica Basin, California, United Staets - ANME aggregate JGI... | ecosystem: Environmental > Aquatic > Marine > Cold seeps >...
TATTCGTTAGAAAATTCAAGGAGGCCCACAGGGCCATTGAGCAATACTTGTTTTCTGGCATAGGCTTAACACTTCAAAACACAGATGGCCATATTATGAATGCTATGTTGATGAGACTTATGGATAAAGGGATTTTAGGTCTATCGGTTTATGACAGCGTTATTGTAGCAGAACAACACGAAGCATTCACAAAGGAGGTAATGACAGAGGAATATAAAAAGATAATGGGTTTCAATCCCAGGTTTTAGCACCAGACGCAACACTACGAGCACCATCTCATTAAACTGGCGGGGTCACCCAAGCCCCACAAGGTCGCCATAGTGCGACTGGACTTGCCATGGGCGGGGACAATACCGTCTTCTGGAACATACCAGCACAGGGCATGTCAAATCAAAATTGGAGGTCATTATGAACAATGGACCAATTAGAACGAAATTTGGGGAAAGCGTTGCGTGCCAAGGATGTTGCCGAATATCTGGGAATGAACGTGAAACACATTAGGAATCATTACAAGGATTTAGGTGGAATACGCTTGGGACGCCATTACAGATTTTTTGAAAAGGAGATTTATTATGCCATACAAAAAAGGACAGAAGTGGGTCGCCCAAGTGAGGAAAGAGAGCAAGAGATTGGAAAAGGTATTTTTGACCAAGAAGGAAGCCAAGGACTGGGAATCCAAGATGAGGCGAAAGCCTGTCAAAGATTGGAGCAAGAAGACCGTCACGGCCTGTTTGGGTGATTGGGCACAGGTTTATTTCGATGTGGCCAAGGTACGATTCACAACCAAGACCTACAAGGAAAAGGTCTCGATGTTTAAGCGCTTCTTTAAGGTCATCAATCCGGCTCTTCCGGTCTCGGAATTGAAGCCAGGAAATGTGCTGGACTACATTATCAAACAAAAGGAGGCTCGTTCTGGTTATGCCGCCAACAAGGACCGCAAGAATCTGGTCGCTGCCTGGAACTGGGGCATGAAATACATGAATCCAACCCTGCTTGGCCCGAACCCGTGTCTTGTAGATAGGATGCCAGAGGTGAGGTCACCAAGGTATGTGCCATCAGAGGAGGACTTCTGGAAGGCCTATGCCTTTGCGGAAGGCCAGGACAAAGTGATGCTCATGACGTTCCTGCATCTCGCAGCAAGACGTGGCGAGGTATTCCGCATAGAATGGACAACGGATGTGGATTTCGCTAACAGCCGTGTCCGGCTATGGACTCGCAAACGCAAGGACGGAACCTACGAGTATGACTGGCTTCCCATGACCAAGGAATTGCGGAAATCGTTATTGTGGTGGTGGGAACACAGGCCGATAAAAGACAAGCCCAATGTATTCCTGTGTCTGGATGAAACGGCATTCACCCGTGAGTATTACGGCCAGCCTTTCAGATGCAGGATTCATTTCATGCGACGTCTCTGCGACAAAGCCAAAGTAAAACCTTTTGGCTTCCACGCTATCCGGCACCTAACGGCTTCCACACTGTTCAATCGGGGGTATGATGTGGGGGTGATTCAATCCATCCTTCGGCACAAAAGCCCCAGTACAACGGAGCGGTATTTGAAGAGCATCGGCATGGAAAGAGTGCGAGACGCCCTGGAAAGCTTGCCCTCCAAACCGGCGGAGGTTGTGTCGATTGATATTGACCGAGTCTACGAACGAACGTTAGGAGAGTAAAATGAGAGGCCAGAAAAGCAAAAAGCCGTCTATGGAGCCGTCATCTCCACAAGCGGCTTTCATGAAAAGGTGTAAGGCCTTTAATTTACTGGTGATCCCACGGGGAATTGAACCCCGGTTTCCGGCGTGAGAGGCCGGCGTCCTGACCGCTAGACGATGGGACCCTTTTTAAGTCGAACATGATTATAGAAAAGGGTATACTTTGTCAAATATTATTTTATAGATTTGAATACTTCTCAATCCTTTTACCCTTTCTGTAGCCGAAAACAAAATATATTATACAACCGATAAAAGGGATAAGAGCAATTATTCCCCATGTAAACTTATATGCCAGTTTACCAAAATCCTTCTTAGCTATATCAAATATGGCCAGGCAGGTTATTACGTAAAACGCTATGCCAAGGCCTACAAAAAATGTTGTGGTATTCAATTTTATCCTTTCAATTCAATAATTCAAATATTTTTAATATAGTATCCACATAATAGTTACTATGGTTATAATGATAAATGACCTTATAGGCATCTTTTCTGTCTATTCCCGGATGCCATCCGTAATGGCCGAGATATGTTGCTACACTTATTATAGCATCGGCATGGTTAAAAAGATCAACACTTCCATCTCCGTCCCCATCTTTTGCGAATGAGAGAATACTGCTTGGCATGAATTGAGCTATACCCAATGCCCCCGCAAAAGAGCCATTAATAATAGCTGGATCAATTCCCTCTCTGTTTACATATATAATAAAAGCTTTGAGTTCTGAATAAGCCCATTTTGATTTCCTGTCTGACCACTTATTGAATTCTTCCCTTGTACGACTGTAAGAGCTTGAATTTTTATCCCAGACCATCTCACGGATGTTTAAATCCGACAAAGAAGCCAGCGTTGAAAGAGTGTTTAAAACAGATCTGTTCCCAATTACTTTTCCAAGTCTTGTTTCAACCAAAATTATAGAGGTTATAATTTTTTTGTCCACGCCGTATATTCTTTCCGCACTTGAAAGCTCTGTACTATATTTGCTCATATATTTTTTTGCCTTCTTAATGGAGCTTTTGGAAGTGAACTGATCGTAATTTAATTTAGCTTCGCTATGCACGAAATATCGAGAAACACCTTTAAAATCAAAATAGACCTCTGGTCTGCTGTATAAATCTTTTATCATACCTTTATCAAAATCTTCTATTATGAGTCTTTGCTGCAGGGATTCAAAATATACCCTGCTGTTATCTGCAATAGCCTGGTTTTGAAAAGATGGCACGGCAATTAATATCAACAAACCTGTAAGCAGAACTATAATTGTGCTGTAGTTAATTTTAATAGGCATCATCGCTACTCTCCGGGTAATAATTTGATTAATGACTCTGTTGATTTACTCCGATGATTTACTCCGATTTTGAAAATCAGAACACACCATGTTGCGTTATGCTCAAACATTACACACAATATATTGTGCCAATTTTTCTGAGAAGCTAGTAAATCAACAGAGTCATTAATTAAGTTAAATATTTTTATTTATGTTATTATTATTGCTTAATTGCAACAACTTATTGTTTGCCCAATCAGAAGAACCGCTTGGGCCACGTTTACGAACAATAGTGAAGAATAAATATGCCAACGATATAATTATAGGCGCAACTACTGGCTCTTGGGCTTTTGGTGAATTGGAATATAAGCTTCCAGTTTGATTTTGCATGACTGATGGGACGAGCTTGAGGGAGGGCTGGTGGAGAATACGGATTAGATCTTGTATAATTTTTTTATATTTGGTACAAAAAAAGTTTTGCTTGCTCATAATAATTTATTGATACCTAAAACCTGCTTGAAGAATTTAAATTGCACCTGCGGCAAACTAAGCTTGTGAGAAATACGGGTTAATTTTGGAGGGTAACTGCATGTTGTTTACTGTTCTTCTTTATATCTCTCTTTTTGTCTTTCTTCTTGGCCTGATCTACAAGGTTTCCACCTGGTTCTCGCGAAAAATAGGAATTGCGTCTAAAAATTTTACGACATCTGAAAGAATATCAGCGGCAGTAAAGGGTATATCGGGCGTTATATTCAGCCCAAAAATCCTTATTCTTGCTAAAGTTTTCTTGCTCGACGTTGTGCTGCAAAGAAGAATTCTGAAAGAAAACCTCCTCCGGTGGTTGATGCATATGCTGATATTTACCGGATTCATGATGCTGCTGCTGATGCATGCCTTTGACTCTTTTATAACCTCACCTCTTTTTAAAGAATATTATTCTACTGTAAACCCGTTTTTATTTCTCAGGAATTTTTTCGGCATTATGGTTTTAGCCGGCTTGATGATCGCCGTTTACAGGCGCTTTATTCTGAAAGTACCCCGCCTCAAAACCAGCCCCATGGACTACTATGCCATCATTATTCTAACTGTTATTATGATTTCAGGTATTTTTCTGGAAGGTATAAAAATAACATCATATGCTGAATTCCAGAATATGGTGGAAAATTATTCCGCCCTTGATGATGAGGGAGAAATACTGGCACTTGAAAAATTATGGGTTAAGGATTTTGGTCTGGTTTCACCGAATGTTAAAGGGCCGATTGATCCTGCGATTATCCCCTTCTCTAAAGAATTACATAATATGAACTGTGCTGAGTGCCATTCCTCACCCAAATGGGCGTTTACCGGTTATCCGGTCTCCAGAATTTTAAGCCCTGTTGCTTTATTTCTGGACAGGTCGGGAGTAACGACGTTTTTATGGTATATTCATTTCCTTGCATGCTTTATCGGCCTTGCTTATCTGCCTTTCAGCAAGATGTTCCATTTCATCGCCAGTCCTGTAAGCCTCCTTGCAAATGCTGTAATGGATAAAGACAAATCTTTTCCTGCAAATATCGCAACCAGACAGGCAATGGAACTGGATGCATGTACTCACTGCGGCACTTGCAGTCTTACATGTTCGGTCGCAACGGCCTTTGATAAAACAGGTAATTTAAATATTCTTCCTTCAGAAAAACTGGTATTTCTAAAAACCTATGCCTCGGGCAAGGATTTAAAAGAAAATGAGCTTAAAGCCATTCAGGAAGGAATTTATCTGTGCACCAATTGTGACCGCTGCACAGTCGTGTGTCCTGTTGGTATAAATCTCAGGGAGTTGTGGTTTAACGTAAGAGAAGAACTCATTCAAAAAGGCAATCCAATACCACTTGTGCTTTCACCTTTTTCTTTTTATCGCGGTTTGAATCAACAAAAGCTGGATTCAAAAAATTATTCAAATCCTGCGAGCCTAACAAAGGATGCTATTACAGACAAATGCGAGTTAATGAAAAATCCTGATAAAGTAATTTCTTTAACTCCAGTTAATAAAGAATTTAAGGAAAAAGTAGATCTTTCTTCTCAGGCAACTACCTATTCCTATTGTTTTTCCTGCCAGAACTGCAGCACTGTATGCCCGGTAGTGGGTAATTATGAAAATCCGCAAGAGGCTCTTGGCCTGCTGCCGCATCAAATCATGCGTTCTGTCGGACTTGGCTTAAAAGATCTGGCTTTTGGTTCAAAAATGCTCTGGAGTTGCGTAACATGTTACCAATGCCAGGAGCATTGCCCTCAGGGAGTAAAAGTTACCGATGTTTTGTATGAGCTGAAGAACCTTGCAATAAAAGAGAGTTTTAATAATGAATAAAATGATAAAATATGCATTGTTTCTTGGATGTAATATCCCTGCCAGGGTGCAGCAATATGAGACCTCAGCCAGGTCTGTGCTTGCTGAGCTTGGCGTTGATTTAGAAGATATTAAAGAGTTTAACTGCTGCGGTTATCCGTTAAGAAATTCGGATTTTAAGACATCTGTACTCTTTTCCGCACGGAATCTGGCTCTGGCGGAAAAGCTGGGTTTAAATATGATTACGCTCTGCAAATGTTGCTATGGCAGCCTGAAAATGGCTGAACACCATATGAAGGAAAATTTATTTCTTAAAGATGAAGTCAATGAAACACTGGCAAAAGAGGGATTAGAGTACAACGGGGATATTGAAATCAAACATCTTCTGTCAGCGCTTTATTCAGATATAGGAATCAATACATTAAAAGAAAAGATAACAAGAAGTTTCAAAAATCTTAAAATTGCTACCCATTACGGATGCCATGTTTTGCGTCCAAGTAATATTATGCAATTCGATGATCCAATATCGCCTGTTATTTTCGATAAACTTGTGGAACTAACTGGAGCAAATAGCATTGACTGGTCATTAAAGCTTGAATGCTGCGGAGCACCTGTACTTGGAATAAATGATGACCTTTCAATGAACCTGACGGAAAAAAAACTAACTGACGGAAAAAAAGCTGGTGCAGACTACCTTTGCACTGCCTGCCCATGGTGCCACCTGCAATTTGACAGTGTACAGAAGATGATGTTAGAGCAGCGACGCTTGAACAATCATCTTCCGGCAATTCTATTCCCACAGCTCCTTGGGCTGGCTATGGGTATTGATAAACAGACTTTGGGAATAAATATGAATCAGATAGACATAAGTGCTATAGAACCAGAATTGAGCTATTAGCAGTTAGCTATTAGCGGTTAGCACAATAATTTCAATATATTGATAGATGTCAACATTTCACCCAATGGGTGAAAATCGAATCGCTGGTAACCATCTGAAATAATAAGAGCTAACAGCTAATCGCTAAGAGCTAATCGCTCATCTTAGGTAGAGACCTCATTATCATAGGAAAATAAATGTCAAAAGAAAAGATCGGTGCTGTAATGGTTGTAGGCGGCGGAGTTGCTGGAATGCAGGCCGCACTGGATGTCGCAAATTCAGGCTATTACGTCTATCTTGTTGAGAGAACAAGCTCTATCGGCGGAATCATGTCCCAATTAGACAAAACCTTTCCGACCAATGACTGTTCCATGTGTATTATCTCGCCCAAACTGGTCGAAGTCGGCAGGCATATAAATATAGAATTACTCACTCTTTCAGAAGTCAAAGATATATCAGGGGAAGAAGGAAATTTCGATGTACAGGTAACTCAATACCCGCGTTATGTTGATATGGATAAATGTATCGCATGTGGTCTATGCGCACAAAAGTGTCCGAAAAAAGTTGACAGTGAATATGATGAAAGACTTATAAAGCGCAAGGCAATATATTTAAAATATCCGCAGGCTGTCCCCCTTAAATATGCAATTGATTCTGAGAAATGTATCTTCTTTAAAAACGGCAGGTGCAAGGCATGCGAAAAATTCTGCCCCACCGGTGCCATCAACTTTGATGACCAAAAAAAAGATTTGAGTCTCAAAGTGGGCTCAATCATCCTTGCCACCGGCGTCAGGGCTTACGATCCGGCAACTCATGACATTTACGGGTACGGAAAATCTCCTAATATAATTACCAGCCTGGAATTTGAACGAATTCTTTCAGCATCAGGTCCTTTTGGCGGACATCTCGTCAGGCCATCAGATAAAAAGGAACCAAAAAAGATTGCATGGCTGCAATGTGTTGGATCAAGAGATACCCATATAGGAGCCAGAGGCTATTGCTCGTCGGTCTGCTGTACCTACGCAATAAAAGAGGCCATGCTTGCCAAAGAACACAGCAAAGAGCCTCTGGATACAGCTATTTTTTATATGGATATACGCACTCACGGAAAAGATTTTGAAAAATATTACAACAGAGGCAGAGATGAATCAGGCATAAGATTTATAAAATCAAAAATCAGCAATATCTTTCCGGTTGGAGATACAGGCAATCAGATCATACGATACATAGACGAAAACGGCAGAAGAGTTGATGAAGAATTTGATATAGTTGTCCTCTCGGTAGGACTTGGCATAAGCAAAGAAGTAATAGAACTGGCCGGGAAATTAGGTGTTGAACTTGATCATTATAATTTTGTATCAACTACAAGCTTTGACCCTGTAAAAACCTCCGTCCCAGGAATAGCCGTATGCGGAGCCTTTGAGTCTCCGATAGACATCCCCACATCAGTCATCGAGTCAAGCGCGGCAGCAGGCTTGGCAGGAATCAGCCTTTCCGAATCCCGCTGGAGCCTGACAAAGAAAGAAGAAATTCCTGAAGAAATTGATATCCGCGGAGAACCTCCAAGAATAGGGGTTTTTATCTGTAGGTGCGGAATTAACATCGCCGGAGTGGTCGATGTGCCGGCTGTAGTCGATTTTGCGAGTACCCTGCCGTATGTTGTTCATACAGAAGAAAACATGTTCAGTTGCTCGCAGGACACTCAGGATAAGATTACAAAGATAATAAAAGAAAAACGTCTGAACCGCGTGGTTGTGTCAGCATGTACTCCCAAAACGCATGAACCGCTTTTTCAGGAAACTTTAATCAATGCGGGTATTAATAAATACCTGTTTGATATGGCCAATATCCGCAATCACTGTTCATGGGTACATAGCGCAGAACATGAAGGGGCAACCGAAAAGGCAAAAGAGCTGACCATGATGGCCGTAGCAAAGGTGGCCTTGCACGAACCTCTAATTGAACCGGAACTGGAACTTAACCAGTCAGCTCTAATCATAGGCGGCGGCATATCCGGTATGGCGGCAGCAAAAACTTTATCAGGACAAGGGTATCATACATATCTGATTGAAAAAAATGAAATGCTCGGCGGACAGGCACGGCATATCCATAAAACCTGGCAAGGTGAAGATGTACAGCAAAATCTAAATAGAATGATTGAGGAAATTCAGTCGGATGATAAGATTGATGTCTATTTGGAATCAGAAATAACTGAGGTTAACGGTTTTGTCGGAAATTTTAAAACCAGTATCCAAAAGGACGATAAGGAAGAAGTCCTTGAGCATGGTGTGACAATAATTGCATCAGGAGCCGAAGAGCTTAAGCCTGATAAGTATTTATATGGCCATGATCCTCGCGTTCTGACCGGTCTTGAATTGGACCGAAAATTTATTAAAAACGACAATTCTATCAAAAATATAAAGTCAGCTCTGTTTATCCAGTGTGTCGGCTCAAGAATAGAAGAACGTCCTTATTGTTCAAAAACATGCTGTACACATTCGATAAAAAACGCTCTGCAACTCAAAGAACTCAATCCGGAAATGGATATTTTTATTCTTTACAGAGATATGCGCACTTATGGATTGCGCGAAGACCTGTACCGAAAAGCCCGAAAAAAAGGCATCCTCTTCTTCAGATATGACGTTAATAAGGAATTAAGCGTAGATAATGACAGGGAAGACTTGCGGATAAGGTTCACTGACTCCACAATTAAACGAAAGATTGAGATAAAGCCGAATCTTCTGGTTCTTGCATCCGCCATTGTACCGCCGAAAAAAAACCCACTTGCACAAATGTTTAAGGTGACCCTTAATGATGACGGTTTTTTTATGGAAGCGCACGTTAAACTCAGGCCTGTTGATTGTGCAACAGACGGTGTATTTATTTGCGGATTAGCACATGCGCCAAAGCCGATTGATGAATCAATAGCGCAGGCGCAGGCCGCAGCAACAAGAGCTGTAACGCTACTTGCCCAAAAAACAACAAATATGAGCGGCACGGTTGCCTATATTGATCCTTTAAACTGCAGCAGTTGCGGCGTATGCATTAATATCTGTCCCTTTTCAGCGCCATCTTTTATTGAAAAAGGCCCGTTTACGGGCAAGGCAGAAATTAACTCAGTTCTGTGTAAGGGTTGCGGACTATGCACAGCATCATGCAGATCAGGGGCAATACATCTTAAAGGATTTGACAATGATCAGATATTTTCACAGATTTTTGCATTAGAAGAAGCAGTATAATGTAACTCAATGCTCAAATCCCAATTTGACAAAAATAATACTTCGCATTACAATATGTATTACGGAGGTGCAAAAATGATTAGCTTAAGACTTGATCCTAAATTAGAACAAAATGTGCAAAACACAGCAAAAATACTTGGCGTAACAAAATCTGAATTAATCCGTAAAAGCATATCTGAATATATCAATAAAATAGTCCACCATAGCCCATGGGAAATCGGAAAAGGTTATTTTGGTAAATATTCCAGCGGGCAGGGAAATCTGTCGACAGACAGGAAAATACTACTGAAAACGAAAATTATGGCAAAAAGAAAATGAAAAGAACCCTTATAGATTCAGGGCCGTTAATCGCTTTATTTGATGCGTCAGACAAGCATCACCAAAGTGCCATAAATTTCATCAAAAGCAACAAGTCATTATTAATAAGCACGATAGCCTCGGTAACAGAAACATTGCATTTATTGGATTTTAACCGAAATGCTCAGATAGATTTTTTGGAATGGGTAAATTACGGAGCTGTTGAAATTCACAATATCGAAAACTCAGATTTTGGCAGAATCAGGGAGTTAACTTTAAAATATCGTGACCTGCCCATGGATTTCGCTGACAGTTGTCTTGTATTGTTGGCAGAAAAACTGAATATCCAGACTATTGCAACTATAGACAGGGATTTCACAATTTATAGAATCAAAGGCAAAAAAAAATTAAGGTTGTACTTTCTTGAGGACTCGGTCAAAATTTTTAAAAAATTATTTTAGTAGGTTGTAATTATTTAATTCGAGGAAAAAAGTATGACCGTCAATAAGTTAATCTCAAGTTATGAAAAACTGCCCACATTGGAGAAAAGCATTCTGCAAATTCTTTCTATTGCCTATCACCAACTAAATCAAACCCAGTTAAAACAATGTCTGATACAGGCAGATATCAAAGCAGCCACTGGCGAAGAATTCGATTCAGTATCAAAACCTGAGGGATTTAAATTGATGCGTCCGGCACTGGATACGTTACTTGAACAAAATTTATTGGAAGGTAAAAATCGCAGTTATCTCCGCATCAATCGTCGAATTGTCGAAATCATTACGCGTCAGACAATCGCTGCGAAAAAGTTCAAGCCTTATATGAGAGCGATTCAAACTGTTCTTAATTTGCCAGAAGGAACCCTGGATACGCATTCGCGTCTTGAAGAGGATCATCTATTTGCCGCTATTCGGATTTTATTTTATCAAAAAAAAATGGATCAAATAAAAAGCCTTTATCGCAAATATAAAGATAGAATAAATCACGTCGATTCCTTGTCGGAGATATTGGGTGAAATCAGTTGTAATCCGTTTGACCCTGCCTGGGTTCAATCATTACCCGCAGATATTCACACCGACCTATTCCAAAAGCCATTGATTAAAGATTTGCGTTATTGGCAAAACAAAGCTGAACACTTTGATTATATTGAGCAATTGGTATTATCGGATTCAGATAGATGTGAAGGTGGTTTGCAAGCGACTGTTTTGGAAAAATGGATGTTGACCGGACAAAGCCAAAAAATAGAAAACTGGCTGAAAAAGCATCAAACCGATAATACGGAGAACAGTTTATGCCTACAGGGATGGATGGCTTTTTTGCAAGGAAAAAATAAAAAGGCGATTCAATATTATGAGGCTGCATTTGAAATTTTGAAAAAAAATTCAGGAAAACGCAAAATTTATTTCGACAATTTTATGGGTGTCTTTTTTGTATTAGCCTTGATGAAGGAAAATAGTACCCAGCGATTAGAACAGGCTCTTACTTATCTGTCTGTCGTTATTGCTGGAAAATATTTGTTTTCTAATATTTACAGTCTGTTGAATTATTCTTTACAATTTTTGACCGGCAATTCTAAAGCGGCAAACAATGTATTTAATTATACTGATATCAGTTATATTGATAGTTATTCTTATCACAGGTATACAAATTTTATAGAATTGTTTTTCCAAATTTTTACATACTACTGGATTGACAAAGACAAAGCCAAAGAAAACTTGAGTACGATAAAGGAACTATACAAATCGACAGAAATCAATGCTTATCCATGGTTCAAACATGAATTGGCAGGCTTGATCAACATATTGTCCGACAATGGAAAGAAGACAACATATAAACCTGAATCAAGGTGTTTAATTGATGTCGTTAAACAAACGAATATTTGGGAGCATACATTAAATGCCTTGTTAGCCCTGAAAGACAAAAGCCGTACAAAAACAGAACAGATTGACGATGATTTTCGTATGGTCTGGTTTCTTGATTACCGGGATAATGGTTATTGCGATGTCAGTCCCCGTGAGCAGAAACGAAAGCCAAATGGCAGTTGGACAAAAGGACGTCCAATTGCCTTGAAACGTTTGTGCAATGAATTGGAAAGCTTCCCCTATCTTACCCCGCAAGATAAACAGGTTTGCGGCCATCTATATGCCCATGAATATCAAGATGGCTGGTATACAAATGTTGAATACATATTCGATGACACATATTTGTTTGCAGTGATCGGACATCCGTTGATTTTTTTGCATGACGGGGTCAGCCGGGTCGAACTGGTCAAAGGCAAGCCGGAATTACGGATTACAAAACAAAAGGATAAGCAAATATTTCTGGAGCTTTTCCCTGAACCTTCTTCAGGAGATGAGGGAAATTATCATGCCGTTAAAGAAACCGAGACACGGATAAAACTTGTAAGCATTGATGATGAATATCAACGCATGGCTGAGCTATTGGGAAAAGGGATCCACGTACCCGACTCGGCAAAAAATAAAGTTCGGCAAATTATTGAAAAGTTTGCCTCTGATATTACAATTCATTCGGATATCAATGGAAAAAGCGAACAATTTATTGAAGCCGAGGCAGATACCAAAATTCATGTGCATTTGATACCCTTTGGAAATGGTTTGAAAATCTCTTTATTTGTATGTCCTTTTGGTATAGGCGGAGCCTATTATTCACCGGGTAGTGGCGGCAGAAATGTAATTGCTGAAATCAACGGCAAACAATTACAGACTACACGTGATTTGGCACAGGAAAAACAAAAAGTAGCGGAATTAATTGATAATTGCCCGACATTACAGCATTATGAAGAAAATCAAGGGGAATGGCTGCTGGATGAAATAGGTGATAGTTTGGAAGTTTTACTGGAATTGGATGAGCTGCGCCAACAAATTACACTGGAATGGCCGGAAGGTGAAAAATTCAAGCTGTCCGGCCAGGCATCGTTAAACCAGCTTCATTTGAGCATTAAACAACAACAAGACTGGTTTGCCGCAACAGGTAACCTGGTTATTGATGAACAGTTAGTTATCGACATGCAGCAATTATTGGCGCTTACGGAAAAAAGTCAAAGCCGTTTCATAGAACTGAAAAACGGCCAATTTATTGCTTTAACCAATGAATTTCGTAAACGTTTGCAAGAACTTGGTCGTTATTCTGAAAAATATGGCAAGGGTGTACGTTTCCATCCGCTGGCAGCTCTGGCATTAGAAGGCCTGACAAATGCTGTCGGCCAATTGAAAACCGATATGACCTGGAAATCTCATGTTAAAAAACTGCAAAGCGCTCAGGACTTCACCCCGCAGTTGTCTTCCACCTTGCAAGCAGAATTGCGGGATTATCAATTAGAAGGTTTTCAATGGTTAGCATACCTGTCTCATTGGGACGTGGGAGCTTGTTTGGCAGACGATATGGGATTAGGCAAAACTTTGCAAGCGCTGGCAATGCTGTTGAAACATGCTCCGGATGGCCCCAGCCTGGTAGTTGCACCGACTTCTGTTTGCATGAATTGGCTATCGGAAACCAAACGTTTCGCTCCGACGCTGAATATGGTTCAGTTCGGCGGCGCAAATCGGGAAAAAATTCTAAATGGAGCAGACAAATTTGATGTTATATTATGTAGTTATGGTTTATTGCAACAAAATCGGGCAAACGAGATGCTGGCAGTTGTCCCCTGGCAAATGGTTGTATTGGATGAAGCCCAGGCAATAAAAAATTTTTTTACCAAACGTTCACAAGCCGCGATGAAATTGCAGGCAAAATTTAAATTGATCACCACCGGGACCCCCATAGAAAATCACCTCGGAGAATTGTGGAACTTGTTTCATTTCATCAACCCGGGCCTGCTTGGTTCCATGGAAGGTTTCAACAAAAACTTTGCAGTACCGATTGAAAAAAATAAAGATCGTCAGGCTCGGCGCCATTTACAAAAATTGATTCAACCTTTTATTCTTCGTCGTACGAAAAATCAAGTATTGGAAGAATTGCCGGCCAGGACTGAAATTCGTTTGACAGTCGAACTTAGCAAAGAAGAAATGGCTTTTTATGAGGCACTGCGCCAACAGGCAGTCGCACAATTGTCTGAATTGAAAGAAAAATCCGGCGGTAAAAAATATTTGAAAATTCTCGCTGAAATCATGAAATTACGTCGGGCTTGTTGCAATAGTGCTCTGGTCAATGAAGAAATTGTTTTGCCCAGCAGCAAACTGGCCATGTTTGGCAATGTCCTGCAGGAATTGCTGGAAAACAAACATAAAGCTCTGGTTTTCAGTCAGTTTACAGGTCATCTTAATTTGATACGTGCTTATCTAAATGAAAAAAATATTCATTATCAATATCTGGATGGCAGCACCCCGGTCAAACAACGTAAAATTGCCGTAGATTCTTTCCAGGCGGGTAAAGGCGATGTTTTCCTGATTAGTTTGAAAGCCGGCGGATTGGGATTGAACCTGACTGCGGCAGATTATGTGATTCACATGGACCCCTGGTGGAATCCCGCGGTGGAAGATCAAGCCTCGGATCGTGCTCATCGAATTGGTCAACATCGTCCAGTCACGATTTATCGTTTGGTTGCCAGGGATACTATTGAAGAAAAAATTGTAGAAATGCATAGCCGAAAACGGGATTTGGCGGATAGTTTGTTACAGGGCAGTGATATGAGTGGTAAAATTTCCAGTAAGGAATTGTTGGAATTGATAACGAATTAACTGTGTTAGGCAATGCCCACCATCAATTGGCGATTGCTGCAAATTGCGTAGATTGGTGGGCAGCCCATCCTGCTGTAACTCATTGCAATTACAATGTGTCCCGCCTTACAGAAGGATTTAATAAATGGACAAGATTTTTGAAGCATTAATAAAACTGATACCATTTAGTCAACTATTTGAAAAATCAGGAATCAGCAAAACAACAAGCGTAGCTTTTGCCGGGTTAATAAATACTGCTCTTGTTTGTGCCTTATATTCTTTATTGAGATACCTCGTGAACCACTATAAAGATTCCAAAGCAGCAAGAGACTTAGCGCCATATTTTAATTACCAGGAGATAAAATCCAAGCGCGACTTATTCATCGCAACTCAATTTCAAAACCAATCGCCCACCCATGAAGAAGAACCGGCATTCAGCCATCGGTTTGTTTCTAAAAATTTGTTGATTCCTTTTTTCATGAAAACTGCCTTTAACGAGAAAAAAGAGAGCGACAAATTTTATTTAGTGCTTGCTGATTCGGGAATG
>Ga0255430_10078_pt2 | contig 14793 bp, 10 predicted proteins | sample ANMaggSeSYBR02G3_FD_182660 | JGI IMG/M metagenome (GOLD analysis project Ga0255430, IMG submission 182660) | Sediment cell enrichment communities from methane seep in Santa Monica Basin, California, United Staets - ANME aggregate JGI... | ecosystem: Environmental > Aquatic > Marine > Cold seeps >...
AGAACGTATGACTTATGAACTCCGGAGTCTTTTAAAGAAAGAAAATATAAGGTACGTCGGAATAGACAGAATAGAAAATACCAAAATATCGCTCAAAATACGTGGTAACAATAATATCTTGAGTTTTAATAAACTGCTGGATACTGAACTTAAGGATTTGCGGGTTGTTTCAGAATCGACTGATGATGAAATACTTACCATGATATTAAATTTGCCGGACAGTGAAACTCGTCATATAAAAAAGCTGGCGGCTGAGCAGGCACTTGAAACAATAAGAAATCGTATTGATCAGTTCGGCGTAAATGAGCCTGATATACGTCGCCAGGGTGAAAAACGAATTCTTATCCAACTCCCGGGCATCAAAGACACACAAAGAGCAAAGGAGTTAATCGGTAAAACAGCTCTTCTGGAATTTAAATTGCTGGATGAAACCCATGACCTGGATGCCGCTTTAAAAGGAAATATACCGGCAGGCAGTGAACTTCTTTATCAGGACAATGAGGACTCAGCAACAGAACGCGTCATAAGGACCCCCTATCTTGTAAAGAAACGAACTCTTCTAACTGGTGAATACCTGACGGATGCAAGGGTTCAAATAGACTCCCAGTTCAATGAACCATATATTTCCATCAATTTTGATAAAAAGGGGGCAAGGATTTTCGAAAGAATAACAGAAGAAAATGTTAAAAAACGACTTGCAATAGTCTTAGATAATAAAGTCTATTCCGCACCTGTTATTCAGGAAAAAATTACCGGCGGCGAAGCACGCATTACAGGAAATTTTACAACAGAAGAAGCGCGTGACCTTGCAATCGTTCTTAGGGCAGGCGCCCTGCCGGCTCCGGTTGAAATTATTGAGGAACGAACCGTAGGACCCTCTCTTGGAGCTGATTCAATAAGAAAGGGACTTATCTCCATGTACGTTGGAGGCATACTCGTTGTTCTGTTTATGATTGTGTATTATAAGGTTTCGGGCCTTATCGCAAACATTGCGCTTATCCTTAACATTGTTCTGATTGCCGGAGGACTTGCAGGATTTCAGGCCACCTTAACCCTTCCAGGTATTGCAGGAATCATATTAACCATAGGGATGGCTGTTGATGCCAATGTTTTGATATTTGAACGTATCAGAGAAGAAATGAATCTGGGCAAGACTCAGAGAGCTGCCGTAAATGCAGGCTATAGTAAGGCTACCCTTACCATTCTTGATGCAAACGTAACAACTCTTATTGCAGCTCTTGTCCTGTTTCAGTTTGGAACCGGACCGGTAAAAGGTTTTGCTGTAACACTATGTCTTGGCGTATTGGCAAGCCTGTTTACAGCACTTATCCTTACACGGCTTGTTTTTGATTATCTTCTGATAAACAGAAAAATTAAAAGCTTGAGCATATAGTGCCTGTCCGAAAAGTATTTTTTTTCAATGCTGGCAATAGATTCAGCTTATTTGTCGTGAAGATTTGTGAAAAAGCTATTAGCCATTAGCTGTTAGCTATTAGCTGAATGTGTTATCTGTTTGATTTTTTAAGCTAAAGGCTAATAGCTAATCTTAAATTTAGGGGTCATATAAACATGAGGGTTATAAAATCCGACATAAATTTGAATTTTATAGGAAAAAGCAAGCTGGCATTCTACATATCCGCAACAATGATTCTTGTCAGTTTTATTTCTCTGATACTCCATAAAGGCCCAAAATATGGAATCGACTTTGCCGGCGGCACTTTAATACAGGTAAAGACCTTAGCTCCCGCAAGCATTAATATAATCAAATCCGGGCTTGATACCATTGATCTTGGCAAATCATCTGTTCAAGAATTTGGAGACAAAGAAGAGAATGAATATCTTATCAGAACCGATATATCGGTTATGACTTCTCAAGGACTTTCCGGCAAGGTAAAAAATGCCATAGAAGCCGCTACAGGAAACGAGGTGGAAATCCGGCGCATTGAAATGGTGGGCCCTCAGGTAGGTAAAGATCTGCGCGAAAAAGCGCTCTTTGCTATGTTCTATTCCCTGCTTTTTATTACAATATATATATCCGGTCGTTTTGAATTCAAGTGGATTTTAAGCGGAATCATGGCGGCGGCACTTATGAGCAGCGTCTATTTTCTTTCTTTTATTAACCTCAGCATACCCATCCTGATTACGGCCGCACTCATATTAGCCATTATACTCTTCTGGTTCCTCAATCTGAAATATGCAATGGGTGCTATTGTAGCTATAATCCATGATGTTATAATTACCGTAGGGATATTCTCCATTTTTGATAAAGAATTCACCTTGCCCATTATTGCCGCACTTTTAACTATTATAGGTTATTCTTTGAACGATACAATAATTGTTTTTGACCGCATACGGGAAAATTTAAAAAAATACCGGAAAAAACCTTTGGATTTCACTATTAATAGAAGCATTAATGAGACTCTAAGCCGTACCATATTAACCTCTTTAACAACCCTTACAGTTGTTATTGCACTGTTTGTCATAGGAGGCGGCATTGTCCACGACTTTGCATTTGCAATGATAATCGGAATTCTTATTGGAACGTATTCATCAATATACGTTGCAAGCCCAATACTTCTGATATGGCGAAGGCGCGGAAAGAAAATTCAGCCATGAAAACCCTGTTTCCATGGTTTGCCCTTAAAGGTGTTTCCGGTATAGGAAATCACCTTTTTAAGCGGTTGTTAGACCGTTTCAGCTCACCGAGCCTTGTTTTTGAAGCACCACAGGAAGACCTTCTTCAGGTAAAGGGCATAACGCCCCGCATAGTTGCTGCGATTAAAGCTCACAACATACCGGAACCAGTCAAAAAAGATTTCGATCTTGTAATGAAAAAAGGCTATCAAATTGTTACAATGTCTGATCCGGCCTACCCTTTTCTTCTACTTCAAATACCAGATCCACCGCCCTTTTTATATGTTTTTGGGAATCTTTGTAACTCTATAAAGAATATCGCCGTAGTGGGATCCAGAAATGCGACAAGCTACGGTATTTCAATAACAAAAAGGCTGTGCGAAGAATTAGCTGCTCTTGATTTTACAATAGTAAGCGGCATGGCAGTAGGGATTGATACTGCTGCACATACAGGTGCTTTAACCGGAAAAGGAAAAACAATAGCCGTGCTTGGAAGCGGTCTCGAAAGAGTTTATCCACATAAAAATCTGAAACTTTTCCATAAGATTGCCGAAAAAGGCGCGGTTATTTCCGAATTTCCTCTTTTAGAGGCACCTGAACCCCACAATTTTCCAATAAGAAACAGAATAATCAGCGGCATTTCACTCGGAACAGTTATCGTTGAAGCAACCCAGAAAAGCGGCTCACTCATTACAGCACGCCTCGCAGCAGAGCAGGGAAGAGAAGTTTTTGCTGTGCCCGGCAATATCAATTCTTTTAAAAGTATCGGAACACACAGTTTGATTAAACAGGGAGCAAAGCTGGTCGAAAATACACAGGATATACTTGAAGAGCTTTCTCCTTTAATAACAGATGACAGCTTAAATAATAAAATTAAGCATAAAGATAAACCTGAAGATAAAATAGCTAAACCGCCTTCTTTGTCATCAGAAGAATCGCTTGTATTTACGGGCCTTGGTCACTACCCTGTTCATATAGATGATCTTTCACGAAAAATATCTATGGAACCCGGAAAACTTTCAGGCATACTTCTTAAGCTTGAACTGCAGGGTATTGTTAATCAGGCACCAGGGAAATTCTTTTCTACAGAAATAAGTAATACCTAAAGTGAGGAAATATAGTGACTAAACCACTACTTGTTGTTGAATCACCAACAAAAATAAAAACTATAAAAAAGTATCTGGGCTCGCAATACAACGTTGTTGCTACCGTTGGGCACATAAAGGACCTTCCTGCAAAAGAGATTGGAATAAATATAGAAAAAAACTTTGAGCCTAAATACATTGTTATTCCAGGAAAGCAGAAAGTTATAAACTCCTTAAAAAAAGCCGCTGGTGATGCAACAGACATTTATTTGGCGCCTGACCCTGACCGGGAAGGAGAGGCTATTGCATGGCACACCGCAGAGGTTCTCAAGAAAAAAGGAAGAAAATTTTACAGAGTACTTATTCATGAGCTTACCAAAAAAGCCATTAATGAAGCAATTGCAGCGTCTGAAGATCTCCATAAGAAAAAATACGAGGCTCAGCAGGCACGAAGAATTCTTGACAGACTGGTTGGATACCAGACATCTCCATTACTCTGGCGCAAAGTAAAAAACGGCCTCAGTGCGGGGCGTGTACAATCAGTTGCAGTACGTATAATATGTGAAAGAGAAAGAGCTATCCAAGCCTTTGAATCGGAAGAATACTGGTCTATAACAGCCTTTCTCGAAACCACCTTACCTCCACAATTTAAGGCAAAACTTGTAAAAAAGAACGAAAAAAAAATCAAAATTCCTGACGAAAAAGCATCACTTGCCATTCTGAACGAACTTTCAGAAAATAAATTTATTGTAAAAAAAGTTCAAAAAAAGATTACGAAAAAAAATCCTCTTCCCCCTTTTATCACAAGTAAACTTCAACAGGAAGCAATCAGAAAGCTTAAATTTTCTGCAAAAAAAACCATGGTTGTGGCACAACAGCTTTACGAAGGTATTGACATCGGAACAGGTGGAACTGAAGGGCTTATCACTTATATGCGCACCGATTCCACCAGAATTGCAAAAGAAGCTGCAGAAGAAGCACTTGTGCTGATTCGAGAAAAGTTCGGTGAAAAATTTGCTCTTGATAAGCCAAGATTTTTCAAGAATCTGAAGAAAGCTCAAGATGCTCACGAGGCCATCAGGCCGACATCGGTTTTCAACACTCCTGAAAAATTGACCCCTTATCTCTCCAATGACCAGATGTCTCTGTACCGTCTTATCTGGCAGCGTTTCATTGCGTCGCAGATGCAGCAAGCTCTGATAAATAAAAATACAATCTCTATTAAAGCCGGGCTCTATTTGTTTACAGCCGGCGGATCATCTGTTAAATTCACAGGCTTTATGGCTGTTTACATGTCTGTGGATGAAGAAATAGAAAGCGAAAAAGAAAAAATCAATCTTCCTGAATTATCTGAAGGAGTAGAATTAAAGGTCAATAACTTAGAGCCTAAACAGCACTTTACCATGCCGCCGCCAAGATTTTCAGAGGCTTCACTTGTAAAAGAGCTTGAAGAAAACGGAATCGGTCGTCCCAGCACCTATGCTTCAATATTATCTACAATCAAGGAAAAGGGATATGTTGATTTTCTAAAAGGATACTTTAAGCCCAGCGAACTTGGATTTATCGTTAATGACCTTCTTGTTAAAAGCTTCCCAGACATATTTGAAGTTGATTTTACAGCCAAGATGGAAGAAGATCTTGACCGTATAGAAACTTCGGGAACAGATTCTTTAGACATTCTCACCCGTTTCTACGGCCCCTTTAAAAAAGAACTGGATGCAGCCGCAGAAAGTATGCTCAGCATACGCGGTGTGGGCATACCTACAGATCTTTCCTGTCCTGTATGCAAAAAACAACTAAACATCAAAGTAGGCAAGAATGGTCACTATATTGCCTGCAGCGGATACCCGAAATGCAGGTATACTAGGAACTATACCCGAGATGAAAAAGGCAAGGTTCACCCAATCGAGCTGCCTGAAGATGAAATATCAGATATAGTTTGTGAAAAATGTAAAAAACCGATGGTGTTAAAACAGGGCAAATACGGCAAATTTTTAGCATGCAGCGGGTACCCGGTGTGCAAAAATACCAAATCCATAAATTCAAACCAACCAGATAAAACTACAGGTGTAAAGTGTCCGGAAAAAGGCTGCACCGGCGAAATTGTTGAAAGACGGTCAAAAAGGGGGAAAATCTTTTATGGCTGCAACCGTTATCCCGACTGCACATTTGCTCTCTGGGACAAACCTGTAGCAGAAAATTGTCCGAATTGCGGCGCAGAATTTCTGGTAGAAAAATCCACTAAAAAACAAGGTACTTTTCTAATGTGCCTTAATAAGGAATGCGGATATAAAAATTAAGCTTTTCAATTCACTTGCATTCCGGCCACTATTAAAACCTTTTGTCCGCACCTTCGCGCCTTGCTCTTGATGCTCATTGCTCACCGAAAAAAACGCAATTTGCAACCTTCCGAGCTATAGTTCTCGATGCTCTAAAACCATTTCAAACATTTCTTACAACGTGTGCAAAAAAAGTAGTTCACTGTGCAATATTCGTAACCAGAACCCATTTTAAGAAGCATAATTATTTTTTAATTAGTCAGTATATCAACAAACTATTTCTTTGGCACACATGTTGCTTTGTTATAATCAAAATGAATTTAAAACGAAATTAGATTATCAATCGGTCCGTCAAAAATCGTAGATGCATTGACCAATCTAAGATAATTGCATTAAAGTGTATGGAAAATCATATAAATGTTGAAAATTCCAAAGCCGCCTTTGCTTCCAATTTTTATATGATGATGATATTTTATAAAAAGTTAGGGCGCCATTTTCCTATCTTTTTATAAATACCGCACAATAATGTTCTATCGGTTCTATTCACTGCAAAGGAACTTTCCGACTCCTTTTTTAGTAATAACACAAGGAAAGTTTCCAGCGGTTAGAATCTAATTCTATAATTGGTTATATTTTTAACATAATAATCAGCAACATAACTGAACACTACAGGAATATAAAAATTATGATATCTAAACATATTAATTATCGCTTTTACAGAATTGTAGTTTTGGCTTTAGCCCTTATGCTCTTTATACCCGCCATTTCCATCGCTGCCGAGGTAACATTGGAATGGGATCCAAACCCAGAGTCGGAAAATGTTACCGGCTACAAAGTATACTACGGTTATTCAAGCGGAAATTACGAGATTAATTTTAATGTCGGCAACCAGACAACCTATACAATCCCCGATCTGAAATCAGGCCAAGTATATTATTTCGCAGTAACTGCATATAATGAGGGCTATGAAAGTTCTTTTTCTGAAGAAATTGATTATTATATCCCTGAATCTACTGTTGATACAGTTACAGATGGAGATACAGATGGAGATGGAGATGGACTTACAGACGATAAAGAAATCACTTTTTACGGAACTGACCCCAACAACGCTGATACAGATGGAGACGGCATAATTGATGGAAATGAAGTAGGATACTGGGGAGATAATTGGAATTATGATTATGATGGGGATTCAATTATAAATCTTTTAGATCCGGATTCTGATAATGATGGCCTTTTAGATGGGCTGGAACTTAGTCATGGATCTAATCCGTCTGTCTTTGACTCCAAGCCTTTATTTCCTATTATGGAAACAGGGGAAGTAAGTATAACTCATGAATGGCAGAGGATTGAATTCAGTAAGTACTTTTTGGATCCTGTAGTGGTAGCTAAATCATTAAGTTATAATGGAACTAATGCTGCCATTTTGAGAATACAAAATGTTGATAACACAGGCTTTGATATTCGCATTCAGGAGTGGGATTATTTAGATGGTCAGCATATATTCGACACAGTCGGCTACTTAATTATGGAGCGAGGCAGTTATACATTAGAGGATGGAACCAGGGTCGAAGCAGGAAGCTTTACTACCAATAATACCAGCTCATTTAAAACCGTAAATTTCAAAAATAGTTTCAATCAGATCCCTGTGGTAATAGCCGCTGTTGTCAGCTATAATGAGATTGATGCAGTATTCTGCAGAACTGTAACTAACGGAACCAATGGATTCGCGTTCTGCCTGCAGGAACAGGAACTAAATCCTATAATTCATGCAACAGAAGAGGTCGCATATATTGCCTGGGAACCTTCAAGCGGCACTGTAAACAGCGTTGCATTTGAAATAAATATTAAATCTAGTATAAGTGATGATTTCCAAGAAATTTTATTTAATCAAACATTCATAAATTCACCTGTATTTATTTCTGATATGCAGACGAATAATGAGACTGACCCTGCCAATGTGCGCTGGAAATCCAAGAATGCACATGGAGTTTATGTACAAATCAGTGAAGAGCAATCACGTGACAGTGAAACATACCATGTCTTAGAAACAGTCGGATTCATGGCTTTTTCTGTTCAGTAAGCTGGTTAATAAATTAAGTGATTTTTTACTCGACTTGCACAAATTTCTTGCGCAGCAAGGACTTGCGAAAAGTCTCCACATATTCATTGGTATGCCTACGATTTTTGTAGCAGAGTGAAATGCCTCATTATGCAGCAGTTGCTGAAATGCTGGTAGCGTTGCGTTCCCCAAGGCCAGGCAGACGAGATGTCCATTACGTTCATTTGTGTCTGTTTTGACCAGCCGAATCATCGGATAAGCGATCCGTATGTCCGGTGGTGTGGGAGGGGCGTTCAGCGATGGGTGTCCCTATCACTATGGGCATTTTGTGATTCATTCCCGTGATAGCGAATCCGCAATATTTTTTGCCCAAGGTGCCAAGTCTTGATATATTTTTGCTATTTTTCCGTCATTTACCCTGAACATTAATGAAGGATCAACATCAGTCTCCGAGTTATCGTAAAAATAGGCTCGATCAACCAACGCTAATGCTTCGATGCACTTAGCGATTGACCGGTAATACCTGCTGATAATTTTTAAAATCGGAATATCATGCCCGCCTTCCATGACACGTAAGGCAACTCGCTAGGCATTAATTGATGGATCGTTAGTGCAGACGATGAACAACCGAATGAAAAAGCCAGCTTCTTTGGCACGTTGGACAAACTCAAGTTTTTCCAGAGCCATTCGGACCCGCTACAACTATAAGCCTTGGTTTCTGTAACTTTTTCATGTCGACACAGAATTATTCTTACGGGATACCGCTTCTGAAATTACGGCCTGAAGTTTATTAATATGTCGTGCAATGGCTTCTCGTTTACGGCTACGAGCGTCTTCACCAGCCTGTTTTATTAGCTGAAAAAGTTGCTTTTCTTCAGCCTCATGCTTTTTCTTATGCAGATTGATGCTGTTAACCATAATAGGATCTCCTGATATTGCATGATTTGCCCAACGTATAGAGTTTTATCCATTGTCCCGCAGTACAAGAATACTGGAAAGCCCAGTTTGGCAGAAACAGCTTGAAAAGCTCGGTCGATACGTTTTCTCAGCGGGATGATGGATAAAACTTTGTTGGACTGTGCCGCTCCAATTAGTAATTAATACCATTATCTATGGGGATTGTAAAGATGTGATTCTGCATCAGGATATGTAAATTTCCGAAGTTTATTACTCTCATCGATCTGAAATTTAGCTCATATAAGCGAAAAAAGGCATCATGATATGTAAATTTCCGAAGTTTATTACTCTCATCGATCTGAAATTTAGCTCATATAAGCGAAAAAAGGCATCATGATACCCAAATTTATTTGCATAAGGCATATTATAGTAATTTCCAGCCAAATACCGCCAGGTTCGGGCGCACCTCTCCTGTTGCTCTTCAATAAGCTTTGACAAACTATATGGCACAATCATACCATTATTTCATACGGCTATTGGGTCGTATAAAACAATCTATTTGTGTATTAGACGTCTTTTTTGCTCGATAAAAATTTTGATTTTAGGATTTTAGTATTATATAAGTGCATGAACAAATGAACATTGAATAAAAAAAACAAACACCCAATACCGAACATTTAACAGCTATTTCTGTTTCTCCATCTTTTCCCATTCAACATTCGATGTTCATTTTTTTCAGTCCATCCTGGACGCACTATTATCCCATACCCCCGGGATTTTGGCGCTGCAGAACTTGCATTTATTACCTGTTAGATTATATGTCGGCAAGAGATAGCCCTCGCGTTCAATCAACAACTTGCCACAATTGTGACAATAGGTGTGATTGCCTTCATGGTTTGGAACATTGCCGACATAGACATATCTGATACCCTCTTTAATGGCTAATTCGCGGAAACGAGTCAATGTTGAAACCGGTGTGGGTGGCAGCCTGTCAAGTTTGTACTTAGGGAAAAAACGTAAAAAGTGCAGCGGATGGTCGGGCCCTATGTTGTCAAGTATCCATCCGCACATCTGTTTTATCATTTCTTCATCATCTATATATCCCGGCACCACCAGAGTTGTGACTTCGAGATGAATTTTTTGCTCATGCAGCGTCTTTAAGGTGTCTAACACAGGTTGAAGCCGCCCGCCGTTCAATTTTCTGTAAATGTCATCGCTGTATGATTTAAGATTTATATTTGCGCCGTCCAGAACTTTGCACAACTCAAGAAGAGGTTTTCGGTTAATGTAACCATTTGAAATCCAAAGGTTGTGCAGCCCTTTTTCTTTTGCCAGTCTGGAGATGTCAATCATGTATTCAAAAAAAGTGACTGCCTCTGAATATGTGTATGCAATAGATTCAGACCCCAAACGCTGGGCTGTCTCTACTGCTTCAGCAGGAAAAAGCTCATGATGACGCACTTCATGAGGCTTTGCCTGTGAAATTTCCCAGTTCTGACAATTTAAACAGCGGAAATTGCATCCCGTAGCAGCAAGGGAAAAGACCATTGACCTGGGCCTGAAATGAAAAAGCGGTTTTTTTTCTACAGGATCGTTATTGACAGCACAGGGATTTCCATAGGCCAGGCTGTAAAGCTTGCCGTTTATATTAACCTTGGAACGACATACACTGCGATCGCCCGGTGCAAGTATGCAACGATGGGGACAGATGCCGCATGCAACCTTGCCATCATCTAATTTGTTATAAAGAAATCCTTCGCGCGACCATTTCCATAATGTTTTTGGAGCATCGTTTTTGAACACTTTGCCGCGGATGTCATCGGGACCGGATATAGGGCGCCTGTCCCCGGCAAAAGGCCGGCACACATCGGCAAACATTGCAGTGGACAGCAATGCTCCGCTATAGTAAAGAAAATTCCTTCTGCTTATAGTTTTCATTATACCTTATGTGTTCCAATAACAATCAAACTTGCCAGTTTCAAAAATATCAATCCTGCCGCAGCCCAGATGATTCCAAAATAGGGCAAAAGGATCAGGCTGGTAATCAGGATGCCGCAGGCAGCACCAATTAAATCGGCTGAAAAAGATCTGGTTACAGCAGAATTTCCGGCCCCTCCCAAATGGAGAGCCACAGGGAACTGAAACCCGCATGCAAGCGAAATTATGAAGCCGAAAACAAGAAAAAAGAATGACGGTAGATAATTCCCACCTATCTTCAGTGCCAGTATCAAAATGCCCATCAGGGTAATGAGCAAACCATCGGTCAGCATTAGTATCTGTTTTCCACCTTCACGCAGTCTATCGCCCAGCAATGCCCCCGGCAAAAGACCAGCCAGAAAGACCGTTATAATCAATCCTATTTGAAAATATATATAACCATAAAATATCTGAAAAGCAAAGATGATCAGTATTTCGCTTCCCATGGTCATTGCTCCTGTTGAAAAAAGTACAAATTCCTCCCGCTTAATCCGAAACAGATATATAATGGTGAGCCCGGCAAGGCCGGCAATAAATCCTACAGGTGAAGTGGAAAATTTGGCAAACCACTGTGAAAACATCAGCCTCATCAAAAGCGGAGAATCATCGCTGTTTTTTGGTGTATTCGGATCCATCAGATTATTTAAGTTTGAAATTCTTTCTTCAGTCAGATTTCCGTAATAATAGCCTCGTATGTACCGGGCAATAATACCTTTTTCTGCAAGTCTCGCAGGGATATCTGTTTTGATTAAAATATCCCGGCACAGGAAAAATATCTTCAGCCCAGGCATAAGCAAGACATGCTTAAAATGATTTTTAACGGTATTGTATAGAGAAGAAAGCTTCTGCCGCTGTGGTTCGGCAAGGTAATTATCATAACCTTCCATAGAAAAACTCAAAACACCATCTGGCGCAAGGTGCTTCTTTACAAGGCTGAAAAACTGATCGGTAAAAAACCTGTTTACCTGAAATGTGTCAGGCTCCGGTAAATTTAGGATAATGGCATCGTAGATTTTGTCCGAGTCCGCAAGAAAGGCTCTTGCATCCTGATTGATTACATTCAATCCTTCAATATTTTCGATCAGGCTGAATTTGAACTGTACATCGGTAATTCCCGGGTCAAGCTCAACATAATCAACTGTTTTAAGACCATGCTTTTTCAATTCCTTCATAATGCCGCCCTCGCCGGATATTAAGAGGACGCGCTGAGGATTGTCCAGTTGAGCCAGGGGATAATGTATAGTTTCTTCCGCAATGCTCTGATTCTGGGTGCTGAATACAGGGACTCCATCAGTAAGAAGAGTGTACTGCCCATTATCCTGATGAACGGCAATTCTTCCGTAACGGGATTCACGATAATGAACCAGCTTTCCCTCGGAAGGCACAAGCGAAAAGGGTTCAAAAAAAATACCCGCTGCAAGCACTAATAAAGTGATAGCAGCACCTGCAATAATTTTTAAATATTTCCTCTGCTTTCCGGTTAATGAAAAAAGAAGAAATGATGCAGCCACAAGCGGAAGGTTGGCAATAAATATAGCCTTAAGAGGAGTAACCAGAAAAACAAGTGCAAATGAAAAAAGCGCTCCTCCGGTTATATCACCTATATTATCGGTAATATAAATGCGTGTGCCTGAATAATCCGGTGTTTCCGCTCTTAGCACAAAAAGGCTGTAAGGAAGAATAAAACCTATAAGCAGGCAATATGGAGCAATGGTTAAAAATATGTAGGCAAGGGTAGGATAAAAACCAACCGAACTGCCGTGAACAAAGAAAAAGTCGCGCAATTCCCGAATGCTATAAATTTGAATCACGGACAGAGCCGCCAGAATGAAAGAAAGCCGGCAGAGTCTGCTTGAACTGGCCTCCCAGTAGCGCGGCGTAATCAGATGCGCTACAAGCGTTCCTATACCGCCAAGGATCAACCAGTTGAAAAGTATTAAAGAAATAACAAACTCGTTACCGTGGAACTGGGCAAGAAATTCGCGTATGGTTATTAATTGCACCACAATTGAAGAAATGCCGGCGGCAATGACAATTAGCAGTGTAGCGCGTTCATTTTTCTTCATCAAAATACTGAACCTGGTAGATCTTAACTTCCGGTTTATCATTTTGCCAGGCATTGGCTGACATCCCGGCCTTCATGCAGAGATGGCCAAGAAATTCTTCGGGCTCAGGCAACTGTTTCCATACCTGTGGCAAAAAAGTTGCGTTGGCAAAGCCTTTCCGGATAATTACACCATCAACATTAACGCGCAGTTTTGAAATTAGGTCATCACCATCTGTGTATTCAAGAGGCTCCGGCTGGGTAAGAATGCTTACTTCAATATCAACATTTTCAAGTTCTTCGGCTCTCAGGGGAGAAAATCGTGGATCACGAAATGCAGCACTGACTGCATTATGCCTGACTCCCTCTTTAACGGGTTCAGATGCAGTTATATTGCCAACGCATCCTCTGAGCTGATCATTGATCTTTAAGGTAACAAAAGTGCCAAAATGCTCCTGAAAACAATCCTGCTTAAGCGCTTCTTCCAGGGCTTTGGACTCAACAGTGTCTATCTTTTTGTTCAGCTTTTTCATAAGCGTATGTCGCGCAAGCATTACCAGCGCCTGCCCCTGCTTATCAGTAAATTTGTGATCTGCATTTTTTTTATCATCCATAAATTTATCTCCATAAAATGCTATGGCTGCGTAGCCGACAACTTGACTGCGCCCGCCGCAGGTATCACCACTGTTTGAATAATGCAACAAAACCGGCTGCCATCCATATTGCCTGGCCAGGCTCACAAGAACAAGAATCGGCACTTTTCCGCACGCATAATTATAACCCTTCAATAAATTGTCTGCATTTAGATTTAATATCATTTGAATGGTTTTTTTATCTTTTTCAACAGCCTCGGTATATTGTAGAAAGTGGGAAAGGTCTGTACTGACCACAAGAAGCGTGTTTTGATCTCGAAACATATCTATTTCACGCGTGAGTCCGTCAATATTACCCTGGCTGATTACAATCGGAATGATCTTAAATTCCTTTAAATAATACTGCAAAAAAGGCAGCAAGACCTCCAGTGAATGTTCGCCAAGATCAGAATCCTTGTTTGCGTGAAACAATTCTGACCGGTTTCGCAGTTTTGCAGCATCGTTATGCAGAAAAACCCTTCCGAGAGGAGTCTGGTAAGCATCTACATCGCTGATTGCTCCGTTTATAAAACCTACTCGATGATCCGGGCCAAGTAAAATAACTTTTTTAAACTGCTTTTCGCTGAGAACAAGTGATGCATGGGCTGCTGTAAACCCGGAGCATGGATATCCAGCATGGGGCAGTATAAGAGCCTTCAGGTATTTTCCTGATGGAATCTTTACCTGAGTTTTTTTTGCCCGGCTGGTTAGACTATCAATATTCTTGAGTAAATCAGATTGACTGGAAGGATAAAATCTGCCTGCAAAAACGGCCTCGCGAATATCATCCGCAAGTACACTCCCTGTGCAGAGAAAAAATAACATGCACAAAACCAGGAAAAACTTTATACTCGGATTGAATGCCTGCTTCATGAAGTGACCCCGCCTTTAAACATTATAAAGTCTATACTCAGGTAAAGGTAGAAGGCTTTTCGTGAACCGTGAATGGGTACCAATAAATACAATGAGCAAACAATACTGTCAAACTAAAATTTGTTAAGGGCTCGCTAAAAAATAACTTGGTAGAATTTGCGCTCAAATTTGCCGTAGATTTAATCGATCTGATTGAGCAAAACCGCAGGAATAGCGAGCTATTTCGAGGACTTTTGCGAATGAAAATCGATTAAAGATATGGTGAAGTTGGGATGCAAAAAATGCCAAGTTATTTTTTAGCGAGCCCTAA
>Ga0255430_10102_pt1 | contig 14732 bp, 16 predicted proteins | sample ANMaggSeSYBR02G3_FD_182660 | JGI IMG/M metagenome (GOLD analysis project Ga0255430, IMG submission 182660) | Sediment cell enrichment communities from methane seep in Santa Monica Basin, California, United Staets - ANME aggregate JGI... | ecosystem: Environmental > Aquatic > Marine > Cold seeps >...
GGGCATCTCATCGATGATGATGCTCTCCTTGTTCTTATGCTCCTCTACAGAGGTCTTTGCACGTATTTTTACGATACCTCGCCCGGTCTTATATGCACTGTGGAAGCCTGAGCTGCCGAAGATGTAGGCACCTGTCGGGAAATCCGGCCCCTTGACAACACCCATCAGTTCCTGGAGCTCAACGTCAGGGTTGTCAATGGTCATGGTCACGGCATCTATGATCTCTGAGATATTGTGGGGCGGCATGTTGGTAGCCATACCCACGGCAATACCTGTACTGCCATTAATAAGCAAATTTGGGAATTTTGACGGCAGTACTATCGGTTCTTTCATGCTGCCGTCATAGTTGGGCACAAAGTCCACTGTACCCTTGTCGATATCGGCAAGCATTTCTTCAGTGATGCGGTCCATGCGCACCTCGGTATAACGCATGGCAGCCGCGGCATCACCGTCAATGGAACCAAAGTTCCCCTGGCCGTCGGCCAGGGTATATCGCATATTGAAATCCTGTGCCAGCCTCACCATAGTGTCGTAGATGGCAGCGTCGCCGTGGGGGTGGTACTTACCCATGACATCACCCACTATCCTGGCAGATTTCTTGTATGGCTTGTCATGGGTCATGCCCTGGTCCTGCATACCGTACAGGATGCGACGGTGTACGGGTTTCAGGCCGTCGCGCACGTCAGGCAGTGCCCGTCCCACGATAACGCTCATGGAATAATCGATATACGAGGTCTTCATCTCGTCCTCGATATTAACGGGGACAATATTCTCAGTAGGCTCATCTTCGCCGTTGACCTCTTCTTCCATGCCTGGTTCTTCCATGCCTGGTTCTTCTATGCCTGGTTCTTCTATGCCTGGTTCTTCTATATCCTCCCGCTCATCCGGGTGTTCAGATGTCAAGGTTCTTCACCTCCCTGGCATGCTGCTCGATAAACAGCCGTCTGGGCTCCACCTTATCACCCATAAGAATTGTGAATATCTCATCCGCTTCCATAGCATTCTCAAGCATGACCTGCACCAATGTCCTGGTATCCGGGTCCATGGTGGTATCCCACAACTGGTCAGGGTTCATCTCACCCAAACCCTTGAAACGCTGGATACCGACCCCATGGCTGCCGCCCAACTCTTCCATTTTCTCTTCAAGCTGGGCATCGTTGTAAACATAATGTGTGGCCTTCCCCTTCTTTATACGGTACAGAGGCGGCTGTGCTATGTACACATATCCTATCTCGATAAGCGGGCGCATGTACTGGTAGAAAAAAGTAAGCAGCAGTGTCCTGATGTGGGCACCGTCCACATCGGCATCTGTCATAATGATTATCTTGTGGTACCTGGCCTTACCGATATCAAAATCATCGCCCAGGCCCGTGCCTATAGCAGTTATAAGAGCACGTATCTCAAGGTTATTGAGTATCTTGTTCAGCCTGGCCTTCTGGACGTTGATTATCTTACCTCTAAGCGGCAGAATGGCCTGGAAATTACGGCTTCTGCCCTGCTTGGCAGAACCGCCTGCACTGTCGCCCTCTACAAGGTAGAGTTCACATTTTGATGCATCCTTTTCGCTGCAGTCGGCCAGTTTACCTGGCAGTGAGGATATCTCAAGGGCGCTTTTGCGCCTGGTCAGTTCGCGGGCCTTGCGTGCGGCTTCCCTGGCCTGGGCCGCCAGCACCGATTTGCTGATGATATTCTCTGCTTCCTTTGGATGCTCTTCCAGGAACTCACCCAGCCCCTCCCCCACCAGGGTCTCCACAATGCCCTTGACCTCGCTGTTGCCCAGCTTGGTCTTGGTCTGCCCCTCGAACTGGGGGTTGGTTAACTTGACACTGATAATGGCTGTCAGCCCTTCCCGTATATCCTCACCCGAAAGCTTGGCCGCACCCTTGACCAGACCATGCTCTTTGGCATAATCATTGGCTGTCCTGGTCAGGGCCGCCTTGAAACCGCTAAGATGCGTGCCCCCCTCATGGGTGTTGATATTATTGGCAAAAGTAAACACGGTCTCTGTATAACTGTCATTATACTGGATTGCAATCTCTACCTGGGTATTGTTGCGGGACTTCTGGAAATATATGGGCGGCTGGTGCAATGTGGTCTTATTCTTGTTCAGGTGCTCCACAAAAGCCACGATACCGCCTTCGTAATGGAATAATTTCTCGTCCCCGGTGCGCTCATCTTTGATCTTGATCTTAACGCCCCTGTTCAGGAATGCCATTTCACGCAGGCGTTTGGAGATAGTCTCAAAACTTATGTCAACAACCTCGAATACCTCGTAATCGGGCTTGAAGGTCATTTTTGTGCCTGTCAGTTCTGAAGTACCCCGTACCTCAACATCTTTCATGGACTTGCCGCGCTGGTACCTCTGGAAATAGATATTGCCATTGCGGTACACCTCGGCCTCCATCCATTCGGACAGGGCATTGACCACTGACACGCCCACACCATGCAGGCCGCCAGATACCTTGTACGACTCTGTATCGAACTTGCCCCCTGCGTGAAGCATTGTCATGACCACTTCAAGGGCTGATTTGTTGTATTTCTCATGAATATCCACAGGGATGCCTCTGCCGTCATCCTGTACGGTCACGGAATTGTCCCTGTTAATGGTGACATCGATGTTTGTGCAGTATCCGGCCAGAGCTTCATCAATACTATTATCCACCACTTCATATACCAGGTGATGAAGCCCCCGGTAATCCGTACTCCCGATATACATACTGGGGCGCTTGCGCACCGCCTCCAGCCCTTCTAAAACCTGTATCTTACCTGCATCATATTTCTTGTCGGTCATCAATGTTCTCCGGAAAAATTATTCAAATTATACCCATTTCGGTTAGCCGGTCGGGTAGGTACCGCTGGGTCACGAAATCCAGACCCTTACCTGCAAAGGCCTGCTGTTCTGCCTTCTTGCCGATATCAAGCTGGAGCTTAATTTGGGTCTTCCAGTATTCGGAATCGAACCTGGGGTCTGACAGTTCGCTTCGTAGTGCCTTTATATCCTGTTCTGTAAGCTTGTCAGTGGACAGGTCGTAATCAAGTATGTCACTTGGCTGCACGCCTATGAACTGCGCTGCCGGAGCAGCCAGGTACTCGGACAGGTGTGCGCTCTTGATGGCACCGTAGGCAACGCTTGCAAATATCCTGTAACTCCAGGGGTCGCCATCAGTGAATACCAGTACAGGCAGGCCCAGTTCCTCACTAAGCCGTTTCAGGATGCGCCGTGTGCTTCGGGCGGGCTGCCCTTTAAGGTGCACCAGTACGGCATTATAATCTTCATCAAACCCGTTCTCGATCAAGCGGGCCATCATACCGCCGGTCTCAATGGCTACCACAAATTTGGCATCGTGATCAAGGAACTCGATATTGTCAACATTGAAGGGTATCTGGTAGCCACCCTCACCCACATCGTCCCGGCAGTGGATGATGCGCTCGCCCCGCGTGGTGGTCTCCTTGAGCCTGATCGACCCGAACATGGTGGCACCGTCCTCTTCGGGCCTCATGTGGAAATCCTCCCTCTGCATTGCAGTGATGATCTCCAGGTCTTCTATCATGCGGTCGCTTTCCGGCTGTTCCCTGAACTTGGCTATGTCCCAGTTCTCTGAAATGTAATACAACTCCCTCAGTGTAGAACCCCTGTTGTTCTCCAGGTGCTCCTTGATGAGCATCTCTGCAGTATAGGACATTTTCAATATCTGGTTTGCACCCTTGACTGTTTTGGCACTGCGCGTGCTTGTGCTGTTGCCGTACACCCAAACTTCGCTGTTATTATTATACTCGATGTTGGCCTTGGTACGTGTAGGCAGCACGATATTGGGTACTGCCTGGTCCTCAAACTGCTTGTAAAATGATCCCACTATACCCAGCAGGGCCTCCTTTGCCAGCTTATCCCGTTCCTCTCGCAGGTTATTCATCCACATACCCCCTTACGGCTTTGGCGCCGTTGACCATTCCTTCATCCACGCCTTCCACGATAAGGTCTGGTAGTGAGGTGGCCTCTTCATCGGATACGAAAGGCATGTTGTACCTGATATTCATGCTGCTTCCAGGTTTTAAGTCAAGTCTCCAGATATGATCGCTATCATTGCCCAGTGATATAACCTTTGGTTCAGGCTCGGCATCCCTTACCGGATACTGGTGGGTATCGTGCAGCGCAAATGCCATTAAAGCGCCGCTGTAGTTCTTTACTGTGATATTCACCTGCACACCGTCCCCGTTGTGTGAGATACTGCGATACACCAGCAGGTTGCCCATGACCTTTGCCACTACCGGGGTGATATCAGGGGTTGGCCGGTCCAATATTGTGGATACCTTGTCAGCTATTCTGGGCAGTATTTTCTTTATGATCTCTTCTTTTTCCCTGCGCTTGGACAGGTGCTGCTGTTTTGACAGGAAGGTTTTGAGCTTGCGGGCCACGTCCTTCAGTGCCAGTTCGACCTCGTTCATGATCTCTGGGACGTCTGCCACAGCATCCTTGCTCTCTGAAGTGAATGGTATATGAGTAGAGGCAACATGCACTACGAACACGGCCGGACCTGTGGGAAGACCGCCGCCGGGCTGGTTCAGGGAGTAGTTCTTCCACCTGATGTTCTCGACTGCATGGGTGATGGCACAACCGCCCTGCTGGTAGAGCAGAGGCACCCGGTTGGCAAATCTTAATATGTGTACCCTGTCCTCTTTCCCAAGGCTGCCGCCGTAGGAAATGCCTGCCTCTACCAGGAAGGGATGGCCTGTGTGCACCGACGCTGACCGGCTGACAGTAGCTATAAAATCCACGCTGAACTCTTTTTCAAGCCCCTTGTAGATGAGTGACTCGGTGATGGGGGACAGACATTCTGTGGGTGGTGCCATGATCTTGACTTTCGTAAAGGCATCCAGGAGTTTTTTTGCATCTTCCAGTTCAATGGAATGGGGATCGGTTTCAGTGTCAAGATGTGCAGCTTTGCATATTTCCTCTGCGGTCTGCAGGCCTATGCGGGAAAAGCTGTATCTTAAAAATGGGGCGAGTTTCTGCCGATCTGTGTAGCGCAGCATCTTGATAAGCGTGCCCAGTTCGATCCCCTCGGGGTGGGGCAGGATCTCCTCTGCCGGTTTGGGCAGGGTGTCCACTGCACGCTCGAATATTATAGTATTGCCGTCCGGTTCCACCAGGGTAAGCCTGGCATGGGTGTTGACGATGGCTGTGCTTTTCAAGTATTCCAGCACGCTCTGCCGTCGTCCCTTCACATACGAGGCTTTCATCTCCATCTCAACACGGGTGCCTCTGGGTCTGTCCCAGTCCACTACCCTGTCCCCAAGTATCTCTGGCTCGTTGGTGCTGGTATTTATGACAAGTTCGTAATAATGGGCAGGTTTGTCCCTGTCTATCTTGGATATGATGCGTGTGGGCTTACCTGTGGTGAGCTGGCTGTACAGGACTGCGGCTGATATGCCTATACCTTGCTGTCCCCTGCTCTGCTTGATGGCATGGAAGCGGGAGCCATACAGTAGCTTAGCAAATGTACTGGGTATCTGTTCCTTGACTATGCCAGGACCATTGTCCTCTATTATAATAGCAACATTATCGCCGCCAGCATCTTCTATACTGACCATGATGTCAGGCAGTATCCCTGCTTCTTCGCATGCGTCAAGGGAATTGTCCACACCTTCCTTGACTGCGGTGAGCAGGCTGCGGGGTGCGGAGTCAAAACCCAGTATTTGCCTGTTCTTTTCAAAGAATTCTGCGATACTTATGGCACGTTGTTTTTTTGCAAGCTCTTCAGCTATTGGTACTGTCACTAATTCATCCCCTCTGTAAATGAAAAATTGACATCCATCTTTAAATGACCTACAGTATGGCAGTTATTAAATATTAAATTATTTATTTATTATATTTTACTGAAAAACGATATGCATCAAAGTTCTGCGCCTACGACTGTCTGGGTGGCGGTGACGTTCTCGCTCTCACGTATTGTATCTACCAGTTTGTTCAATGTGCTCAAGCCTTCTACTTCGCTGATGACTATAAAATCATATTCACCGAACACGTGGTATATTTCCTTGATGCCATTGACATTCATAAGTTGGTTGTATGCAGCCTTCTCCTGGCCTGGTACAACATTGACCATTATCACACCTATTACCATATATTGTCACCATCCTTTTTAGTTGGTATCGTCATGCGATTTTCTACTGATGACTAATAGTTTTAATGTGTTTTAAATGTATTGTTTAATGTGTGGAGAGGCTATTTTTTTACAGATTATAATCTGGAGATATCCCATTCCATCATTTGTTACAGGCGTGTATAGTCCCGTAATTATTTCGCATTGAACTCTTTTCAGGACTATACAGTGTTCAATTCCGGTGCTATAAAGCTTATAAGAAAAATCTACTATACTATCATATAGAGGACTATAGTAACCCATAAATCTCTTGGAAGAAAAAAGTACAGTCATGGTTACAACAATCCAAATAAAAGAAGATACCAAATCGACATTAACGCAAATGAAACTCTTTGAAAGGGAGACGTATAACGATGTCTTAGAACGACTCATTGAGGACGTTCACGAACTCAATACAGAAACAAAAAAAGAGATTGAATCCGCAATAAAAGAGATCAAGAGCGGCAAATATATTACACATGAAAAGCTTGCTGAAGAAATGGGATTCTGATGATATTTCAAATAATATGGTCAGAATCAGCAGCAAAAGAACTTAAAAAATTGGATAAAACCGTTGCAAAACGAATTTTTAAAAAGGTTTCCGAACTCAGTGAAAATCCATATCATTCTGACGTAACAAAAATAATAGGAGATCCTTATTTTCGACTACGCGTTGGTGATTATCGTGTCATTTTTGATATACAGAATGACATGCTTCGAATGCTTATTCTTAAAGTAGGTCATCGAAAGAATGTCTATAAAAAATAATTGAACCGTCACTTTTGTAAGAATGCGCACATGAATTTTTATGTTAGAGGGCATTGATGCCATAAAGCGGCTGAATTCAGAAGAGAGTGTCCCTGCCTTTGCCTCCAGGCCGTCTGAGATGAGGATAAAACAGTTGTACGTAAAAAGACTGGTTATTGCCTGTTTGTAGGTCTGGATCTGCCTGAATGCGGATTTTACAGTTGCGTTTTCATCGGCAGGGTTTTTAAGTTCTATAACAACCAGGGGCAGCCCGTTCACAAAAAGAATCACATCAGGGCGCTTGTATATATTATTTTCAATGACAGTGAATTGATTTGTAATAAGGAATTCGTTGTTTTCGGGATTGTTAAAATCAACCAGCCAGACGATATCGCCTCTGTCGGCTCCGTCCTTTTGGTAGCTTACCTTTATTCCTTCTGTGAGCATCCTGTGAAACGCTTCGTTGTTGGCGATTAGTTCGGGAGAATTAAGGCGCTGTATCTGCTTGATGGCATCTTCCCTGGCATCGGCTGGAATACTTGGGTTGATCCTGCCAACGGCCCTTCGCAGGCGTTCTAGTAAAAGGACATCTTCAAAGGAGTCTCTTTCAGGGTTCTCTCCATCAGGGGCAATGTCTGGAACATAGATGTACCGATATCCCTGTTTTTCGAGGAGTTCGATCGCTAATTCCTCTATTACGGATTCGGTGATCTTATTTGTAGTCAACTTTACTCTCCCTAATTCGCTGTACCTCTTTGTCAAAATCGGAAATGTAATTTTCATCCTGAATTTTCTTGAATGTTTCGTATTCTTTGCTTGCCAGAGCCAGAGCAACTTCATGACTGATCTGCCCGGCATTGGTGAGTATTTCGTATTCACTGAACTTCAGGAATGCATTCAGTTTTTCAATCCAGTCTTTCATGTACATTGGCTTATTACGAACCGCCTGTAATTCTGCATAGTCAAGATACATGGTGACTATACGGTTCAAATGATCAAGTTCCGTTTTGTCCAGATAGTTTTTTGCTATGGCAACATCACCTGGCATGATTTTACCGTCAGGTCCTTTTCGTCATGATGTTAATCCCATATTTGGTTTGTCGCTCCTGGCTCGTTCGGCTACAATTTCCGCAGCGGTCTGTCCGGTAATGGCAAAGTGCAGTTTATTCTGCACCGTTGCAAAGAACTGTTTTGTATCCTCTGCTTTTGGTGTATAGTCAATAGAAGTAGCGTAAATATCGGTAATTTTCTGATACAACATCCGCTCACTGGAACGAATATCCCGGATCTCTTCGAGTAAGTCATCGAAATATCGCGCACTGAAACGTGAACCATACTTGAAACGGTCGCTGTCCATTGCAAAGCCTTTGTGGATATATTGTTGAAGAATTGAAATCGCCCATTGACGGAACTGTGTGCCGCGTTCTGAGTTAACCCTGTATCCCATTGCGATAATTGCTTCAAGCGAATAACACCTTATAGTACGAGTAACTTCGCGATTACCTTCAATCTGAACTGTTGAGTAATCCTCAATAGTTGCCGATTCATCAAGTTCATTCTCATCATATATTTTTTTTAGGTGCAATGAGATATTGCCTACGCTGCATCCGAATAACTCTGCCATTCGCTTTTGCGGAAGCCAGATGTTTTCATTTGCGTATAGCACCTCAATGTTGATTTTTCCATCAGGGGCTTGATATACGGTAATTTGATTGTCGGGTAATTTTTTATTCGTAGTCATTACACTTTTCCTTCGCTGTTATCTTCCAATTTTTTTATCATTTTATCAAAATCTGATTCGAATAATCGGTCTTGCACTATGCGGTACTTCCCAAATTCACTTTCAGCGAATGCTTTTGCTATCTCTTGTGCAACTTTGCCGGGATTATCTAATAGTTCACGATTATTGAATTTTAAAAACACATTCATCTTTTTAGACCAATCTTCCATTGTCATTGGAATATTTTGTTCTGCCTGGTCTTCTGCATAATCAAGGTACATTGTAGTAATACGGTCTAATGCTTTAATCTCTTTTTTTGAGAGATAATTCTTGGCAATAGATACATCTGGTTTTATGATTTTTCCATGAGGCGCATTTTTCCATGTAGTTAAACCCATGTGTTCATTATTACTGTTTGCTCGTTCCATTATCAGTTCAGTGGCAGTGTTCCCATGAGTGGCAAAATGTAATTTATTCTGTACTGTCGCGAAGAATGTTTTTGTAATTTCACTCTCAACATTATAATCAACAGCAGTGGCATATATGTCGGTTATTTTCTGATAAAAGCGACGCTCACTTGCCCGGATTTCCCGGATTTCAGCGAGCAAATGGTCGAAATATTCCTTATTGAAAAAAGAACCGTTTTTCAACCGTTCATTATCAAGCACATAACCGCGAATAGCAAAATCTCGCAAGATATTAATTACCCACTGACGGAATTGGGTTGCACGTTCTGAACTGACCCGAAATCCAACGGCAATAATGGCATCTAGATTGTAGAATTTTATAGTATATTCTTTTCCATCTTCGGCAGTATGTCGGAAATCCCGACATACTGAAATCTCTTTTAATTCGCCTGTTTCGAAGATGTTTTGTAAATGCTCTGTTATAGTACTGCGACCTTTTTCAAACAGAACGCTCATCAGCTTTTGAGTAAGCCATACCGTTTCATCTTCAATGCGAACCTCTATAGTATTTTTATCGCTCTGTTTTGTGAAAATCAGAAATTCCATAGTACTGTTCCGTATTTGCAGTTTTTTACTTACGGTAATTTGATTGTCAGGTAATTTTTTATTAGTAGTCACCCTTACCCTCCCTAATGCGCCAGACCTCTCTGTCAAAATCAGAAATGTAATTTTCATCCTGTATTACACGATATTCTTCGTATTCCTGCCCGGCTTTTAGCTTTGCTTCCAGTGCGCTAACCTTACCTTTACCTTTATCCTGTAATATCGGGTAGCTGGATAATTCCAAAAAACTATGAAGAAATTGACCCCAGTCCTGCATTTTCATCAAGATCTGCCTATGTGCACGGTTTTCGGCTAAATCTAGATATGCGGAGATAATCTGGTTCAGTTCCTTGATGTGGGCTTCGCCCAGATAATTTTTAGCAATAGAAACATCGGACTTCATTATTTTCCCATCCGGCGCATGCTTTCAGTTTGTCAGACCCATGTGGAGCTTTGTTGCATCTGCCGAATCGTAGATGATCTCTGCTGCTGTTTTTCCGGTGATCGCCCAGTGGAGTTTGTTCTGAACTGTTGCGAAAAACTCCTTTGTTATTGGGGAGTTTTTGTCATAATCGGCAGCAAGGGCGTAGATGTCGGTGATCTTTTGATAAAACCGCCGCTCACTTGCGCGGATCTCACGTATGCGCTCAAGGAGTTCTTCGAAATAATCTTTGCCGAATAGTTTTCCCTGTTTGAGCCGTTCGTCATCCAGTATGAATCCTTTGATGATGTATTCTTTCAGGGTTTTGGTTGCCCAGATGCGGAATTGGGTAGCCTGGTAGGAGTTGACGCGGTAGCCGACTGCAATAATGGCGTCGAGGTTGTAGAATTCCATTTCCCGGCGGACCTTCCTATTACCCTCTTTTTGAACTGTTTCCAAAATGGAAATCGTTGACTCTTTTCTCAACTCCCCTGTTTCATAGATGTTTGCCAGATGCTTGCTAATGGCAGGTACCTTTACTTCAAACAATCCGGACATTGCTTTCTGGGTGAGCCATACGGTTTCATCCTTCAATACAACTTCTACATTCACATCCCCATCATTTGAGGTATAGAGGATGAAGTCGGATTGTTGTTTTACAATATCTCTTTTGTTCATATACCAGCCTCATGTTGCTCTAATTTCACCCTGACTTCACCACTCATTAGCTTCGGCAGGAGAGTGTCACGGAGTTTTTTGAGGGTGTGGATTTGATTACTATTTATTGAGATTTTATCAAAAAAATGCCTACCGAAAACCTGATTACTTTGCCTGAGCCGTTTGTCATCCAGCACGAATCCTTTGATGATGTATTCTTTCAGGGTTTTGGTTGCCCAGATGCGGAATTGGGTGGCCTGGTAGGAGTTGACGCGGTAGCCGACTGAGATGATGGCGTCGAGGTTGTAGAAATCAAGTTTTCTTGTTACCTGCCTTTTACCTTCATTTTGAACTGCTCGAATTTTTCGAGTAGTTGCTTTTTCATCTAGTTCACCTGACCTGAAAATCTCTTTTAAATGATAGGTAATCGTGTGGTTTTCAACGCCAAAAAGTAAGCCTATAGCCTTTTGTGTAAGCCAGATGTTTTCGTCCTGAAGAAATACTTCGACATTCACATCCCCATCATTTCCGATGTGGAGAATAAAATTTGATTGATTTTCGGGGAGGTTATTTTTATTCATGACTGTTTATCTCCGTATAGTCTGCTGGCGAAGGCGTAGGAGTGGTGGTAGCCCTGTTTTTCATGGAGTTCGATTTCGGATTCGGTGATTTTTACTTATCATGTTTTCTTAATAACCGTGGATTTAAAGTCAAAATTTCCAGATCAGAGTCTGCAAAATCCTTGTCGTTTGTCAGTAGAACAAAACGATGATCTTTGCAGATTGCTGCAATCCCTTTATCAGAAAAATCCAAAGAATCAACGTGCAGAAAATTCTCAATATCAAGTTTTGTAAATGCTTTACCTACAATGTTGAATTTATGGACAATATTTTTGTTAACTATCTGGTAAACATCATTAATAGCATCTTTTCCATCCTGGCAATCCCGATATCTCTTGAATGATAATTTTCTTCTTAAAATATTATTCTCCAGAAGATGTTTTTCATATTCAATTCTGACTGCACGGTTAACAACTTCTGAAATGACGATGAAGTCAACAGCCATTTTGTTTTTCTGTTTAAGAAGGCGATTGAATAAAACAGAATATTGCTTTTCCCATGAGGAACCTGTGGGTAAAAAAATATAGAGAAGAATATTTGCATCAAAGAATATTTGTCTTTTATTCAGATTATGGATTTCGGATGAGTTATAGAATTTTGCCATTATTCCTCGCCCAATATTTCATTGATGGATTTTTGCATTCCATCCGGATCTTTATAGTAAAGCTTTGCTGTACCAGTTACCCTTTTCAACAATGCTTTATCTTCCGGTAGCATATTTTCCACGGATAAACTGCTTTTAATTTCTTCTTCCGAAAAATCACGATAAAGCTGTCCAATGGCAGTGTTGAGGAAGGCAGATGTTAAAATCTCAACATTTTGAAAGGAAAGTTTAATTTTTCTTCCTTCGTGAAACGCTTTCTTAATTAAATCATACACTTTCTGACCGTCATCTGCCTCCACACAAAATCCGCTGCCTACCATATTAAAAACATGAATAATTATTTCTTGCATTGTTAAACTCCTATTTTAAAATAGCTCATCTGACGCGGTTTCACTTATTAATGAGTATGATGTCACATTGTCCGTTTTGAACTCCATATTTATAATTGTGCCTGGGAAAGAGCCTGAAAATAATCTCGTTTGTACCCCATTTGGGTCCAGTTGATAAAACCCATCATCGCTGATGATCTGTATTTTACTCTTATTCAGGATCACAAATTCTTTGAGAATAGCCAATCCAATCCCACCGGAAATACCTTGTTTTGTTGAGTGTCCATCTTTCATTGCCCATTTTATGAAAACATCAAATTAGCATTTTGATTTAAGAAGTTATCTGTTTTTTCCAGATAGCCTACATTGATGCCAAAGTAGATTTGATTAAACCCACAGATTTAAATACTTTACAAAGTCTGCCTCTGATGGTAGAAATTTCAAAGGTTTATAAAGGAGTCCTCATTACAGACACACTTGAAAACTATATAGGTAAAGAGCATGTCTCGTTATGTCAATTTTTATTTTTCCTTAACATAACGGACATAGCACAATATGTAGAAAATAATTTCTACACTGATAAAACTTGGCATTTCAAGTTTAATGTAGAAGCAATGATCAAACTCGTTGTAGTAAAATTCTTCAGGCAAAAGTCATTTAAGAAGACTATCAGCACCTTAACAGAGGAAGAAGCGTGGCTACTTGGTTTTCAAGAGAAAGATAATGAAATCCCAATTCCAACAGGATCAGCTCTACACCATTTCGTAAAATATCGACTTGGAGTTGAAGGTATTGATAAAATAATGCTGATGTTAGGTGGGAAAATCGCCAAACTTTCAAATTCAAATGAAGCAAAATTGGATTCAACACCTCTTGAAGCTTCTAGATATTCTAAAAATAGTAAATTCAATCCACACTATGAATGTAAAATGGATAAGGCTCATATTACAATGGTTGGTACATATCCGGTTTATATGACATATACCGATGGACTTGCTGGGGACTCTCCAGAATTACCATCGCATATAGATGCTCTTTTGAAAATGGATGCTAATATTGATGAATATCGCCTTTATGGTGCTTATGATTCTTTTCAAAACCATGCTGACATCTGGTATAAATTGAATGCTAATCCTTTAATTTCATTGGGTGTTGATGCAGTAATTAATGATGAAGGTAAACTTGAAAGGATTGATCATTGGGCAAATAAGATGTGGAAGCTTGGTGGATCAAAATATATGAATATCGTCGAGAAATTAGAGCTCTTATATGAAAATGGCAGGCAGGAACAGGTGGGCATGTATATTAGAAATAAGAATTTGGAGGATAAAACCTTCCCAGAATCTAAAAAACTCAGACAGGAGTGTGAAAGGATTCATGGACATATAAAAAATACATTGAAATTCGATGTTAGATATATAGTTGACAAGAGCAGAGAACTATATGTGAAATTCAATTGTATTACATACCAGTTGTTGTTATTGATAAATTTAGCAAACAGTATTGAACCTGCAAACACTTTTGAGAATTTCATATAATCTTGGATCAACCTTAATTTGAGGATTGATTCTTTTACAATATAGCTTATGCTATCGACTTTTTTAGTTCAATCAATTTATTGATTGGATATGTGGACTCATATGTATAAATATTATTACTTTTGATAATAATATATTTGAAACTTATTGTGATTTTTATTTATACTTTGCAGTGATTATTATGAGATTGTCGGAAAAGTACCTGTAAAGCGCCTAAATTGAAACTTCCAGAAATATTGTTTAACCTAAATCACTATGCTGCGCCCGGTCAAGTTTATACAGTAAAGCTGAAATATTCGAAAATAAGGCTTTTCCGACAATCTCATTATCGCCGATCAAATTAGAAACGCCAAATTACATTCTAATTTGATGGTTTCGCTTCATAGTTCAAAAGAGATGACAACGTTTATGTATAAAAGTGAGTTCTAATCCCCACGTCAATTCAAGTTCCACAATAATAATTGGATAATGATTATTGGCCAAGAGGAAAAAAAATGAAAAAAATGATCAAAACAATAATTACACTGGCCATAGTTATGACCGGACTGTTGATCTCAGGATGTACAGACAGCGAACCTGCCTCCCAGCAGCAATTCAACCACAACCTGCCGGTAGTTCCTGTTGCAGTGAATGTCACTATAGGCGAAGCACTTGCGGACCCTTATGCACATGAAACGATCCGTGTGACTGGTATCGTGAACCAGACCATCAATGTTACGGGTTATACATACATGGAGATCACAGACAGCACTGGCAGCCTGTGGGTGGCAGGGTATTCGACACAACTGGACAACGGCACAGAGATAACAGCCACTGGCAACCTGAATATCGAGTTTACCAGTCCCACTATGGGCAGGACATTTGACATTATTTTATTTGCTAATTCGATCTCTGGCGGGACCACATCTGTTTCGAACTCCCCGCATGGCGGGCCACATGGCAGCGG
>Ga0255430_10104_pt1 | contig 14667 bp, 21 predicted proteins | sample ANMaggSeSYBR02G3_FD_182660 | JGI IMG/M metagenome (GOLD analysis project Ga0255430, IMG submission 182660) | Sediment cell enrichment communities from methane seep in Santa Monica Basin, California, United Staets - ANME aggregate JGI... | ecosystem: Environmental > Aquatic > Marine > Cold seeps >...
TACAATAGAGCATCACATAGGATGGATAGAATTATTCGGAGTGAAGCAGGATGGACAGGTAATTGATCTTGGCAGAGCAGAATTTGCACCCGCATTCACAAATCCAAATGCCAGATTCCAGGTACCTGTTGAAGAATTCAAGGCTTTCTGTGCACTTTCTTATTGTAATGTCCACGGCGTATGGCAAAACTGTGTGGAGTTGTAGTCTGGTTAAGGTGATTAAATGACAACACAAAATAACTTAAAAGAAGCTTTTGCAGGAGAATCTCAGGCAAATAGAAAATACCTTGCTTTTGCAGAAAAAGCGCAGCAGGAAGGATATTCCCAGGTTGCAAAACTGTTCAGGGCAGTGGCAGAAGCCGAGACCGTCCATGCAATGAACCACCTGCGGGTAATGAGTGCAATAGGCAGTACTGCCGATAACCTGAAAACCGCGATCGCTGGTGAGGATGATGAGTTCCAGAAGATGTATCCAGACTTTATTAAAGAGGCAAAAGAAGAAAAGGCATCAGATGCAATAATCGTGAGTTTTGATGTAGCTAATAAGGTTGAAGAGATTCATTCCGGTCTCTATAATGAAGCTTTGAATAATCTCGGAAAGAACGAGGAAGTTGAATATTATGTTTGCCAGATATGTGGCAATACAGTAAAGAACAACCCGCCTGATAAGTGTCCGATCTGTAATGCACCAAAAAAAATGTTCAAGAAGATCGACTGAGGTATAATGTATGCCTAAACTGACAATAATATACGGGACCGGTAGCGGTAATACCGGTAGAATGGCAGAGGCTATTGAAGAAGGAGCAAGAGGTGCAGGTGTGGAAGTAACCATTAGCAAAGTGGATACAGCTACTCCGGCTGATATTGAAAATGCAGATGCTATAGCTATAGGTTCTGCTACATATATTAAAGCAGCCATGCCCAGTGTTATCAATTATGTGAAGGCAATGGCAGACCAACCAGTTAAGGGAAAGGTCGGGGTTGCTTTCGGATCATACGGCTGGAGCGGAGAAGCAGCTAATGTCATAAGTAAAATGCTGGAAGGCTATGAGATGGATGTTATTAAGCCCAACCTGAGAATTAAACGCCAGCCTTCCAGTGATGGTATTGAAGAATGTAAGAAATTGGGAAATCAAATCGCAGAAAAGATCAATAAATAAAGTATGAATTAGAGGTGAACAAGATGTCAAAACTTGCAGTAGTATATCTAAGTACAACAGGCAATACTAAGTTAATGGCTGATGCCATAGCAGATGGTGCAAGGTCAAGGAATGTGGATGTAGAGATAAAGAGTTTCTATGACTGGAAACCTGAAGAGGCTGCGGCTGCCGATGCCATAGCTATTGGTTCTTCTACTTTCCATTATACTATGCTTCCACCTATAGAAAAATTTGTGGATGAGCTTGTAAAGGCTGGAGCAAAAGGAAAAGACGGAGCTGCCTTTGGCTCATATGGATGGAGCGGTGAAGCCCCTGTAATGATCGCTGAGAAGATGCGAAATGGTGGCATAAATCTACTGGACCCTGTACTGAGAGTTCAGTATAAGCCAAATGAAAAAGATCTCAAGGAATGTAACCGGCTGGGTAAGGATCTGGCAGAAAAGATTAAAAAATGAGGGAATTTATTATCTCTTGGAACGGTTTATAACCATAGAGAATACAGAGAAAACAATAACGCTGTGTGTGACTGTGTTCTCTCTGGTTGATTTGATGTTCTATTATATATTGTTGTATTATTTTGTCAGATCGGGTATAATTATGCCTATGTTGACCCGGGTGCAAGTATAGTGTATTAGTGATCTCACTCAAGCGCCTCAGCGCTCATCCTGATCATCTGGCGTACCTGCGCACCAAGAGCTGGCGGTAATCCTTCAATATCCACATTTAAGAATCCGCGTACGATCGCACCCGCAGCTTCCTCTTCTGACAGACCACGTGCTGTAAGGTATGCAATCTCTTCCTCTGATATGCGCCCGACTGCTGCTTCGTGCGAGAGTTCAGCATCCTTAACGGTCGCTTCAAGTTCTGGAACAGAATAGATCCGTGCCGTATCAGAGAGCATCAAGCCGATACATTCAAGGTGAGCCTTCACATTTGGCGCAGACCCACTAAGAATACCACGGGCTGTAACATCAGCATGATCTGTTGCAACCGTGCGTGAAATGATCTCCGCCCTGCTGTTCTCGCCACTTAGCACCATTTTTGAGCCAATGTCGATCTTTGAATCTTTTGATGCATAGATAATACTCTGGGAAGTTGCTCTTGCATTTTTTCCACAATATGTGACCGGATACATCTGCAGATCCTTAACCGGATTCAGGCAAACATAATTGCCGATAAACACACCGTTCTCTTCGACAATGATGCCGCTTCTCGGACGTACCTCCACCTCAGGCGCCCAGTTATGGATCATAGTAAATGTGATCTTGGCATTTTTTTTGATATAAAATTCAGAGACACCGAGGTGCAGCGCAGATTGAACCTTTTCGGCAACCGAGCATCCAGTGATGATATGCAGCTCAGATCCTTCTTCGGCAATGACGATGTTGTGCACATTCTGCGATAATCCTTCCTGTCCGATGAACAGGCATGACTGCAATGGATAAGTGGTTTTAACACCAGGAAGTGTTCGCAGAAAGTATCCGTGTGTCTGCTTGCGATCAACCTGCTGTGTATATACATCCTTCTCAGGAGCAACCGCATGCCACAAGTAATCTGAGAGCCACGAATATTTCTCAAGGGCATCAGTAGTGCTCATGATCTCGACACCTTCCTGCATCACCTTTGAGCATAGAACAGAATGATCAACTTGCAGGAATGACCCTGAGCGTTCTTCCCCTTGAGGATCATACCCAACATCTAAAAAGGCTTGTTTATACTTATCTTCGATCTCAGGTAGGTCTTTTGCGTTATGTTTTTCTGCCTTCAGGGTATATTTCCCTATATCCGGTCCATTGTCCTCTGACATTCCCTTACGCATTTCTTGTAACCTCCTTTCATAATATCGCTAATGATCCGGTTCGGGTTTCCGGAACATGCGATCATACCATTGAGCATAACATGCGCCCAGTCAACCTCTATGTAGTTAGTAATGGTTGCAAGATGTGTGATGATCAGCCCGGATGCGGTTCGTTTGCTCGGACGGATCCGTCTATGCAGCAGTTCACCGATCATATCTCCGATCAGTTCCATATTTTCAATGTCCACACCCGAATCAGGCTCATCGAGCATCACAAAATCCGGGTCTTGTGCCATTAACTGCATTATTTCAGACCGTTTGATCTCGCCTCCTGAAAAACCAGCATTCACATCCCTTTCCAGGAATTCATCTGAGAAATGCAGCTTTTTTGCAAGAGTACGGGTTTGCTGGGTTATCTGTTGGGATGTATCACCTTTGCATAGATCCACCATTTCGCCCAGTTTGATGCCGCGTATTACAGGTGGGTGCTGGAATGCAATGCCCATTCCAAGTTTTACTCGCTCAGCCGTTGAAAGGCCGGTGATGTCCTCTCCCTTAAATATAATACTGCCGCCTGTCACCTTATATTTTGGAAAACCAAGTATGCCAAGTAAGAGGGATGTCTTTCCTGATCCATTCGGACCGAGAAGTACGTGGGATTCTCCTTCTTTGATCGTAAGGTTGAGGTCTTTAAGTACAGGTCTTCCATCGACCTCTAAATCCAATGATCTTATTTCGAGCATGTCTCACTTATATGTTCTTTTTACAGAAATACCAGTCCTTGCAGTCATAACCTTCGCTTAATCTTTTCTGGGCTTCTTGTTGGGTTGCAGGTGGTGGTACAATGGCTGCATCTCCCGGTCTCCAGTCTGCCGGCGTTGCGATCCCGTGTGTATCTGCGGCCTGCAAGGCATCAATGAGCCTTAGGATCTCATCCATATTACGTCCTGTTGATAGTGGATAATATATCATGGCCCGCAGGATCTGTTCAGGATCGATCACAAAGACACACCGCACTGCAGCAGTAGCGCTCTGTCCCGGATGGATCATACTGTATAGTTTCCCAACGTTCATGCCGATATCTGCTATTACAGGAAACGGAATATCTACATCCATCTTCTCCTTGATGTTGCGCACCCATGCGATATGCGAATGAACGCTATCAATGCTTAAACCCAGCAGTTTGACACCACGCTTTTCGAGTTCAGGGTATAACTTTGCAAAACCAATGAACTCAGTGGTACACACAGGTGTGAAGTCTGCCGGATGTGAGAACAGTATGAGCCACTGTCCATTATAATCAGATAAACTAATGGGTCCATGAGTTGTCACTGCTTTGAAATCCGGTGCTTTATCACCCAATTGAAGCATCGGACGTGCCTGTTCGACTGTAATTTCTCCATCCATTTTTATGTGCCTACTTTAAGCTACTGGTTCGAAGAAATCCTTGTCCATGTCACAGGATGGGCAAACCCAGTCATCTGGTATATCCTCAAATGCCGTTCCTGGAGCAACTCCATTATCCGGATCTCCTTTTTCCGGATCATAAATATAATCACATGCTGTGCATTCATACGACTGCATAATATATCCTCCTATATTTCCATTGGATAATCAGTCATATGGTGCAGGATATTAAAAAGTCTTGGGATGATTAATGAAAATGTAAATGTGGTAATACTATCCTAAATAAGAAGATGTAAGGAGCCTTGAATAAACAGCTATCAGTTCACTGAAAAGGCCATATTTATCTGAGCCAAACGTATCCTCATCTTATTATCAACAAGGAATTTTTCATGCATAAGATATGTCCCTTCAGTAAAACCCTTAAACTTCGATTACCATTGATCTAATAAGATGAATGACTCCCTTAAAGAAGAAATCCTTAATAAATGTGCTCAACTTGATATTCCTATTGTAGGAATAGCATCTGTTGAGCGTTGGACTCTACCCTTATTTGAGCCGTGGATACCTGAAGCATTTTATCCTCAGCATATTTTTCCAAAAGCATCTTCTGTCATTGTTATTGGCCTGCCTGTCAGCCTCCCTGTTATTGAGACCACCCCCTCCATCTATTATCATGAACTTTACCGCACTATTAATATCCTGCTTGATCAGTATGGGTACTTGCTATCCAGCTTTTTAAATATGAAGGGATACCCGTCAGTATTTGTTCCCAGGGATGGTTACGGGGATATCAATGTACTGATAGAAAGACCAACTGCCTTTTTCTCCCACAAGCATGCAGCTTACCTTGCCGGCCTTGGAAGTTTTGGAGTGAATAACACACTACTTACAAAAGAATACGGGCCAAGGGTCAGGTTCACGTCTGTCTTCACCTCAGCCAAAATACCCCCGGATCCACTATTAGAAGAGGATATATGTACCAGATGCATGAACTGTGTAAGGAGCTGTCCGGTAGGTGCAATCACAGGAGATGATTATCCATCAGGGATCATACGCAAGGATCTGTGTGCCAGATATAGTAAGAAATTACTTAGCCGCTTTATATCGCCTTGCGGTATTTGTATCAAGGTGTGCCCGGTGGGAAAGGATAGAATACATTATGGGAGTGAAGATGCTTCTATGTATGAGAATTTTGAGAAGTATCCGGAATATCATAATGCATGGGAGCATGTGCGGCGGTATGGGGGAAAAAAATCTTAAGTTCTGCGGTCGATCTCAATCTAAACAGCCCCACCCTAATTGTGATAGCAGGTGACGACGTGGAGGATGCTTCGGAATTTGTACTTGAGATCAACCAGCATTTTTTGCCGGATAAGGTTATTGGAGATCGTTTGAAATCCTTTGATTTATATTTTCCATGAAGCTCTTCACAGCAGAGTTGTGGGGTATCTCATGTCTCTAGCTACTGAGGTTGCATTGACCATAGCTTGTCCCAACCGCAGCAGAGCTGCGTTGCATAACGATTAAAATAAAAAATATTCTACCAAACCAATTATGTCAACATCTCATATCAAGTTATTCTGTGTGATCCTGTTCGGATGAAGTTGAAAATCAAAGACTTTAGAACGATCTCGGTTATTGCCTTCGCAGGATCTCGTGATGATGACGAAGTGGATCCTTGTCTGGTACCGCTGACTAGGGGTAAGGTGGCTATTCAGGGAAAGCCAACCGTTTATATCTGCGATAACAACACCTGCAGGGCGCAGGTAACGGAACTTGAGGATTTAAGACAGGTGCTATCCGGTCGCCGGTAGTTGTGGTTCATGCTTCTATTGCGCATGCTCGGGACCTCCATTGCCGGTATTTAGCGTATCTGTGCAAACACCAGATAACGCCAGTATCGGATGCTATTTTACCCTATCCTTTTCACTCCTGCTTCATATGTACATCCATCTGTGGGAACGGTATTTCTATTCCCTCTCTCTTGAACGACTCAAAGATTCCTTTGGTCAGTTCGCCTTTGACAGTCCAATAATCCGCTGTTTTTGACCAGGCACGGAGTTGCAGGTTCACAGAAGAGTCCGCAAGTTCTTTTACGACCACTATAGATTCCGGGTCTCCCAAAACCAACGAGTGTTTCTTCATTGTATCCATCGCAATCGGTATGGCTCTGTCCAGGTCGGTTCCATAACTTACCCCGACGTCAACATCCACCCTTCTGGTTGGCATCCTCGTATAATTAATGATTACACTTCCCCAGACTAGCTTGTTTGGGATTGTTATGAACTTATTGTCAAATGACAGAATCTCGGTTGCCATCATTCCAACCGCATCAACCGTTCCGGTCTCTCCATTAGTTGTTACCACTTCGCCCTTATCAATAGGCCTGAGTGCAGCCAACCAGACGCCAGCTAATAAATTTGTCATTGTATCCTGCAGACCAAAGCCTAATATCAAACCTATGACTGCCGATAGACCGAGCACCACAGAACCAACTTCAACTCCCAGAACACTCACCACTATCAATATCACCATAACATAAAGCAGGGAACTTAAGAACCTGGCTAAAAATTCCACAACAAGTTCCGGAAGCTTTGTCTTCCCTAATTGATTCTTAAAAACAGCGGTGATTAGCTTTGCAACTATCAAACCAACGATCAGGATGATAATCGCTGTCAATACCTGAAAAATGGTTAGACTCATATATGGGATTTCTTGTCCCAAGTCTATCATTGCCACTTAAATGCCTCCATTTCGTCTATCTTCTTTTATTGTAGGTTAATTTATCAATTAGATTATATTTATAATTAATTATTTCATATCAGGACACGTTAAAAAATTAAACGCTATTATTCGATGATGGCTTCTATTGTGACATTGGTTTTCATGGAATTGATAACAAGTGCACTTTGTTCGACCTGCTTAACTATTTTTCTTACGTTTTCTTTATCACTATCTGTCTTTATTCTTGAATTTACAGTGATTTTTGTGAACATTAACTGGCCATCCACTTTTTCAAGTATACCTTCTGCACTGGATTCATAAAACATTAGATTGATGCCAGCTTTCTTTGTCTTTGCAATAAATGTTGTCAGGCAACATGCATGAGCTGATGCAACAAACAGTTCTTCAGGACTGATAAACCCCTCTGGCCCATGAAACTCAGGTGGGGTGGCAAATTCAAAACTTGCCTTATCACCAAAGAATATGGATGCTTGATACTCGCCATTCAATTTCAATGTATTTGAGAATATAAATTTTGTTTCCATTTTCCTTTCCTCATCCATGATAATACTCTGTTTAATTAATCTTTAATAACAACCAAAGAGGTTACACCGAGAATATAAAACTCCGTGCACTTCTATCTCATTTTTCAATATCCTGTAAAGTTTTCTATATTTATCTGTTGATCAGGTATCATAAGAGCATGTAATATCGAAACCATGGACGCAACCATTGACGGTGACCCGCATATATAGTATATACAGTCCTTATAATCTGAAATCTCGTTCAATATTATCTCTTCACAGATACGGCCACTGCAGCCCCCCCATTCATCGGTAGGCCGTGTAAGTGTGTGTATGACTTTCAGATGATCATTCTGTTGCTGCATAAGTTCCAGTTCATCCTTAAAAATAATATCTTTTTCAGTTTTATTACTGCTTACTAATGTTATTTTGTTATTCAGATGTTTATCAGTGCAGTATCTGCAGATACTTATCATGGGAGTGATCCCGATACCACCGCAAAGCAGTGCTATTCTCTCATGTTCAACTTCAAATGTCATTTTTCCATATGGACCTTCAATACCTACTAATTCACCAATTTTTATTGAATTAAGCACATTGGAAAAATCATGGCCTGTAAGTTTCTTTGTGAATTCAATATGATCTATTTCAGTTGGACTGCTGGAGAGAGTGAAAGGTTTACTTACCATATTTCCATTTACTTTAAGTTTGATAAATATATACTGCCCTGCTTTGTATTCAAAACCGGGTGGTCTGTTGAACCTGAAGCTTTTAATATCAGATGTGCGCGTTATGATATCAGTTATTGCTGCTTCGAATTTCATATGTTCTATTCTCCTTTCATTTCCATTATGATACCTTCAATTGCTTATGTGCTCTCTGGTCGTATCGGTCATGGTTATGGTTATGGTTATGGTTATGGCCATGATCATGGCCACGATACAGATAAAGTTAACATTTCATGCGAACTGACTTTCGTGGATTGCGTTGACAGTACGGCTTATCGACATAGTATATTATAAACTTCTGGACTATGGGTGCCAAAAAGCTTAAGTGCAAGGATTCCATACCTAAAAAATGGAAATGGGATGTATGAAGGTCTTAATCGTCTCCTATTCCATGTATGGTCGTGTTCAGCGTATGGCAGAGGCTGTCGCGGAAGGAGCAAGTGTTTTTAAGGGTGTAGAGGTTGCGATGCGCCGCGTCCCTGAGATGCTGCCAGCAGAGGTGTTTGAGAATGAGCTGGCTGCAGCAAGGTTTCAGGGGAAATACGTCGTAATGATCGCTTCTGAGCTTGCAGGAAATCGGAGAGAGATAATTGATGCTATGCGCGAGACGTAGGGGGGATGTGCCAGAAGATACCCCGAGAAAAATCAAGGATGTCCAAAAGGAATGGGATGAACGATCCACGAGTTATGATGCGTATTTCAACACATTTGGGGGAAAGTTAGATGAGTATTTGAGATGGAAATTGATAAAGGAATCTCTTCCTGAAGATAAGGCTGCAAGAATTCTTGATGCCGGCGGGGGAACTGGTATGGTGGCACTCCCTCTTGCAGGGATGGGTTATGAGGTGACGGTCTCTGATCTATCACCAGGGCAACTTAGGGTGGCAGAGGAGAAATTGCGAAGGCATGGATTATCAGAAAAGGTTGAGATCATAGGGGGAGACATCGCCGCCCTTCCATTTCCTGACGAGTTATTTGATCTCGTGCTCGCTGTGAGGGGCCCCATATCCTTATCAATCGACCCTTCAAAAGCGGTTGTGGAGCTTTCCAGGGTAACAAAGAGGGGCGGGAGGATCTGTGTGGATGTCTCCAGCCGTTATTGGGCTGTGATTCAGGAGTATGGCAGAGATACTGAGACTGCGCTTAAGTTGATCAGGTCTGAGATGGATTATGCCTGTGGGGCTCATGGTTTCGGGAGGGTGTTTAGCCCGGAAGAGCTTGAGGAGACCTTTGTGAGGAATGGTATAGAGGTCACCGGAATCTACGGAGATTTTGCATCCTATCTTCCTGAAGAGATGCGAAAGTCAACGAAATGGGAGGAAAGATCGTATGATCAGGTTACCGAAATACTTGAGCGCTTGAGCAGGGAACCATCGGTTACGGGGATGGGAAATGACCTGATACTGGTAGGGGAGAAGTATTGAGGATGCTGCCATAATAAACTTTATCTACCCAAGCGACACCGTATTGATGTAAGAAATGCCAGGTGGTGTTATGTTATGACAATGGTGCATATCGAAGGTGAGGATAAAGGAAAAATTATACTTTATGCTTTAAGCACATGCGTGTGGTGCAAGAAGACAAAGAAGCTGCTAACAGAGATGGGTGTGGATTTCCACTATGTATATGTCGATTTACTTAAAGGAGATGAAAAAGAAAAAGTTCTGGATGGGATGAAGATCCATAACCCAGTAGGCTCATTTCCCACACTGGTGATCGATGATAAAACATGCATTATAGGCTATAATGAAGGAAGGATCAGGGAGGTTTTGGGGAAATGAAGGAGATATTAGAGACTGACACAGATGAACTTCATGCTCATCTGAATAAAGAGGCTGAAGAGGCAGGATACCACTTAAATCCCGATGACAATCATACTAAGGATCTGGTTAGTGGAATGCTTGTGAACGAGAAGAGATATGGGTACTGGGCATGCCCGTGCAGATTAGCAACTGGTAATATGGAGGATGATCTTGATATCATCTGTCCCTGCGATTATAGAGACCAGGATGTAGAGGAGTACGGCGCCTGTTATTGTGGACTCTATGTATCAGGGAGTGTCATCGAAGGCAAAAAAAGTGTAGTGCCTATACCCGAAAGGCGGAAACCACCTGAAGAAAGGAAGGAGAGAGAGCAGATGACCACCACGATATCCTCCCTCCCATTCCCTGTGTGGAGGTGCCGCGTCTGCGGATACTTATGTGCACGGGACGGACCTCCCGGAGTGTGTCCAATATGCAAGGTGAAGGCGGAAAGGTTTGAACGGTTCATGTAGTATAGGTGCAAGAATTCCGGATTTTAGTGGGGGAACTGGTGTGATAGCCCTGTCTCTGGCAAGTATGGGTTATGCGGTAACACTCTCTGATCTCTCATCAGGACAACTCAGGGTAGCAGAGGAAAAATTGCGCAAAACCAGGTTATTACAAGATGTTTAGATCAAGGAGGCAAATATGATAGGTACAAGTATAATCATTTCTGGCTCAGCCGGTCAGGGGATCCAGACCGTTGGATATATACTCGCCAAAACTGCCTCAAAATCAGGATATAACGTTTTTTCGTGGCAGGAGTATGAATCAAGGATTCGCGGTGGATCAAGTAGCTATCGAATACGTATCAGCGATTACCCTATAAACGCCCCTTTTATCAAAGCAGATATTTTACTGTCATTAGACAAGAAATCCAACGAAAAATATCTCCCGCTGCTTAAAGAGGACGGAATCATACTTGATGAACATCAGATCGGAAAGAGGATAATAAACGTACCTTTCACAGGTATAGCACAACAAACGTTCCAGAATAAACTCTTTGCGAATGTGGTAGCAGTTGGAGCGCTGAGTGCTGTCATAGGAATCGATCCTGACACACTTAATAAAGTAATATCCAGCCAATTCTCCAGTAAAGGCGAAGAGATAGTAAGTAAAAACATCGATGCAGCAGCAGAAGGATATCGCTCTGCAAGAAAGAGCTGTGAAGGGAAATGTTCCCGGATACTTCCAAAAATAGAGCAACAATATTACTTCATATCCGGAAATGAAGCCCTGGCACTTGGCGCAGCGGCTGTAGGATGCCGCTTTATGGCTGCTTATCCAATGACGCCTTCTACAGGAATAATTACCTATTTATCAAAGAACAAAGACAGATTGAAGATATTCACTGAACAGGCTGAAGATGAGATAGCTGCGATCAATATGGCTATAGGTGCAAGTTATGCTGGAGTGAGATCAATGACAGCATCATCTGGTGGCGGTTTTGCTCTTATGGTTGAAGGAATAAGCCTTGCCGGGATGACTGAAACTCCGGTTGTCATAGTCCTGGGACAAAGACCTGGTCCTGCAACCGGTCTTCCTACAAGAACCGAACAGGGCGATCTGATTTTTGCAATCAATGCCGGCCATGGGGAGTTTCCCAAACTTGTTTTTGCGCCATCTGATCCCAAAGATGCCTTTCACAAGATTGCCCGTGCTTTCAACTTAGCTGACAAATACCAGATTCCAGCCGTGATCCTGACAGATCAGCACTTAGCTGATTCATATTTTACAGTGGAGAATTTCGAGCTTGGTAACATAGTAAACAAGTCATATCTGGCAGATCCGGAAACAATAGAGAATTACCGAAGATATCAATTAGATCATACCGGGATTTCACCTAGACTTTATCCTGGCCAGAGTCAGCATTTGGTCTGCTGTGACAGCGATGAACATGATGAATACGGTCATATTACAGAAGACCTGGAACTCAGGAAGAGGATGGTCGAAAAAAGACTTAATAAGTTCGAACTGTTAAGACATGAGATCATGCTACCTGAGGAATATCAGATTTCCGGGGCTGAGGATGTATTTATAAGCTGGGGATCGTCGAAAAACGCCGTATTCGAAGCAGTAGATAAGCTCAGGAAGAATAACGCAAAGGTAGGAGCGATACATTTTACTGAACTTATGCCCCTTCCTGAGTATGAATTTCTACCAGAGATAAATTACTATACAGTTGAAAGTAATGCTACCGGGCAGCTTGGAAAATTACTCAGGATTGAGTATAGTATTAATGTGAAAAATCATATCACGTGTTATAATGGTCTGCCGTTAGATCATGAATATATAATTGAGAGGTTTTTGCATGGTTAAATTGGAAGACTATAGCAGCAATATAGAGAACCAGTGGTGTCCCGGATGTTCAAATTTTGGGATACTAACTGCAATGAAGCATGCTTTATTAGCCATGGATAAAAACCCTGAAGAGATCTGTCTGGTTTCAGGTATCGGTCAGGCTGCAAAGTTACCGCATTATTTGAAATGCAACTTATTTAATGGGCTTCATGGCAGAGCCCTGCCTATTGCTGTTTCAATTAATATTGTGAATCCGGAACTGACCACTATTGTAGTGACAGGAGATGGTGACTGCTATGGCGAGGGTGGAAATCATTTCCTGCATACTATTCGCAGGAATCCGAATATTACACTTATAGTGCATAATAATCAGATATACGGACTCACTAAAGGACAGGCTTCACCTACTACTGATCTGTGGGATAAAACCAGGCTTCAGTTTAAAGGGGTCGAACTCGAGCCTTTATTGCCACTGGCAACAGCACTATTGCATGGATGCTCATTCATTGCCAGAGGATATGCGGGAGATATCAAACACCTGAGTGAATTATTCTCAGAAGCAATACGCTTTAAGGGTTTCTCTTACGTGGATGTGATCCAACCCTGCATAAGTTATGGAACACATACTGCAAGCTGGTACAAAGAGAGAATGTATAAACTGCCTGATAATTATGATTTTAATAATAAGATGGAAGCACTGATAAAAACAACTGAATGGGGAGAAAAAATCCCGATTGGAATATTATATAGAAACGACAAACAGCGCAGGCTCTTCGGTGATAATTTCAAAGAGACGAGTTTTAACGGTAAGTTGACTGAACTTGGATTTCCTCCTCATAAAACAATAACTGAAATAATGGAGGAATTTAGATAAGCGCTTGTCTCAAATCCTCTAAATTTATGATGGGAGTTTCACAGGTGAAGTTTTCACAAATATACACAGTTGGATTACCCTGAATGGCTACCCTGTTTTTAATTAATGGTATCATATCTAAAAGTTCATTCTCAGTAACATCAGAATCTATTAATATGAGTATTCTATTTGGCATAAAATGACGGTTGATCTCAGCCACAAATGCATCGGCTTCTTTAGTGGTTTGACTTACCACCACAATTTGCAAAGGGCTGCTTAGATAGAAATCAACCCCACAAAGCATTTGTGTGTGTGCCAGTGGATTTTGCTCCAGTTGCTCACCAAAGGCCAGAAAAATTTTTTCAGCATATGTTGTCAGCTCCTCATTGCCAGTTATTGCTGCAAGTCTAAGCAGATTCTGTGCGGCAATTGAATTACCGGAAGGAGTGGGTCCATCATAAGCTTCCTTTATAGATACTATAAGTTCTGTTTCACCATAGACATTGAAATAGAATCCTCCATCAGCTTTATCCCAGAACATCTCAATCATACTTTCATTTAATTGGATTGCTTTTTTCAGCCATTGCGAATCGAAACTGGCCTCATACAGATCGAGCAGTGCTGCAATAAAAAATGCGTAATCTTCCAGATTTGCAGGAATCGCAACTTCGTGATCCCTATAGCGTCTATATAATTGTCCTTCTTTTAAGAGATTGTCAAAGATGAACCGAGCTGCTGAAGTTGCCACTTCTAAAAAGCGTTTATCATGCAATACCTGGTATCCTGCTGCGAAAGCACTGATCATCAGACCGTTTGATCCGGTAATGATCTTATCATCGGTTGCCGGTCGTACCCTTTGGTTACGTGCATTGAGAAGCTGCTGCATGGCCTTAATTGTAGCATCCGGATAGTTCACATCGCTAACTGGTTTGGTTATATGAAATACGCTGCTGCCTCCTTCAAAGTTCCCTTGTTGAGTTATTCCGAAGTATTGGCAGATGGTTTCGCTTAGCTCTTTATCAAGAACTGAATTTATCTCAGTAGGTGACCATACATAGAATGCACCTTCACTACCTTCGCTATCAGCATCTAATGCTGAGTAAAAACCTCCGCCTGGGCTGGTCATCTCTTGTATTACCCAATCCAGTGTCCGTTTACCTATCTACGAAAAAAATGAGTCACCTGTAATAAATAAGGACTTTTTTCATTTATGAGAGCATTTGGAGTCCATTTCCTTGCTTCATTGCCACCTGGCATGATAGTAACATTGTTTTTGGGCCATTGGTTATCAGTAGAATATCGATGAAAACCTCCACCTAAATGATCGAAAATTCCACCTTCTGCCATTGCATGCAGTGTCTTCTTCACCA
>Ga0255430_10105_pt1 | contig 14641 bp, 13 predicted proteins | sample ANMaggSeSYBR02G3_FD_182660 | JGI IMG/M metagenome (GOLD analysis project Ga0255430, IMG submission 182660) | Sediment cell enrichment communities from methane seep in Santa Monica Basin, California, United Staets - ANME aggregate JGI... | ecosystem: Environmental > Aquatic > Marine > Cold seeps >...
GTTTTGGCTGATTACCTGGAACATACAGATGAAGATTCAAGGCTCACGACATATCCGATTTACGAGGATACATGACGTGAAGCAGAGTATATGGATTGAGAATGCGGTTACCAAGTTCTTTGCGATTTTCCAGCATAGTTATCTGTGTAAGCAGCATTTTATCAGGCAAGAAATATGCACAGTGTTACTTGGACTATCAAGCAATTAGCGTATAGTTTTAAGAAATATCAAAAAACCGAGAAGCGCCGAACCAGCCAGTGCACCTGACACCAAAAGCCCGCGCGTTTTTTCCTTTAGCCATTTCAGAAAAAAACGTCGCATTTGCCAAGTCATCATTGGCTTTTGGCGCAGGTGACTCGCACGTTCGGCGAGGAAAATATGAGCAAGGTTATCAAGAAGAATGTAAACATGTAACATTTTTTCGGCGGTTAATCTTGCCACTGGATCACCAATAATATTGTTTAGAAGTCAAATTAATAATGTATGTGAAATAGCAAGCTATAATACCACCTTATTTAGGGCACAAATGATGCACAATGATATCCACCAAGCACTAACTTACTACCTGCATACCTATTTCTCAGAAAGAAATTTGGAATCCACGCTTCAGTTGTTTAGTGAATTTTGTAGTGGTTATGGAACTGGCCTTGATGAGAGCTACTTTAATTTTGAGGAGATGAAAACCCTTTATGCCAGAGACATCCAACAAGCACCTGACAGTATTGACTTTCAGATCTACAACTTGAAGACCGAACTTCTTCTCAATAATACCGGGTATTCTGCTTGTCAGCTCAATCTTCAACTTCATTTAGCTGAACAAAAATTGAAGCTTAACCACATTAGATTGAGTATTTTCTGGACGAAAAAAGATCAAAACTGGCAAGTTGCGCATATGCATATATCCTTTCCAGCAGATGTTCACGGAAAGGATGAAGCCTACCCTGTCAAAGAGTTGGAAGAGCGAAATACAGTCCTGCAACGACTTGTTGATGAACGAACTAAAAAACTCAATGAAGCGAATATCAAATTATACAAATTACTTGAAGAGGTAAAAACATTACGCGGAATAATTCCTATATGCAGTTATTGTAAAAAAATTCGTGATGATAACGGAGCATGGGAAATTATTGAAGCTTATATTAGTGAGCACTCAGATGCTCAATTCAGTCATGGGGTATGTCCAGAATGCTACAAAAAAATAATGGAAGATATGGAATAGAAAAAGCCGAATTAAACAGGCTTGATATTACCAAGTCAAACCTATTGCTGTTTTTCCCACCATCTAACTTAACCTTACTATTGCGAATTAAAAACGGTAAAAACGGGGTCAGACCACGGATGAGAGCAAACAAGTAGGTGTTACTACCACAAGAAATCTGGCGAACAAAACGCTACCTTAAGGCGAAAGATGTCAACCCTTAGCGCATAGTTCTAAAATATCGAAAAACCGAGAAGCGCCGAACCAGCCAGTACACCTGACACCAAAAGCCTGCGCGTTTTTTTCTTTAACTATTTCAGTGCAAAACGTTGCTTTTGCCAAGTCATCATTAGCTTTTGGTGCAGGTGACTCGCACGTTCGGCAATGAAAAAAAGTTGTCCTTGTAACGACCAAACAACATGATTTGAAATAGTTATGCGCTAAAACAATACGGAGACATACTAATTTGAAAACTAAAGATTTAATTGCAGAAGCAATTTCCCTTCCAGTTGAGGAAAGAACAATTGTAGTTGACTCCATTCTTAAGAGTCTAAATCCGCCAGCATTTGACATTGATCGTAAGTGGGCGGCCGTTGCAAGACGACGTCTTTCAGAGCTACGTTCTGGTAAGGTCAAAGCTATCCCTGGAGAAGAAGTGTTTAGCAAAATTTGGGAGCGTTTCGCTTCATGAATTACGCATTTCATTCCGAAGCAGAAGCAGAGTTTAAACACGCTATTAACTACTACGAAAGCTGTGCCGAGGGATTGGGATACGATTTCGCGGTTGAGGTGTATTCAACTATGCAAGCAGAAGCTTGGTGAGAGAAGCAGCGATGAAAAGCGTTTGCGTTGCGCAAGCATGCTTTCCCTAAAGCTTCCCCTTTTTCAGAATCGCTATAAGAAGCCATAGCCCCATAAGCGCGGCTGCCAGGAAACCGATGATACCGATGAAAGAAATGCCGAACAGGAAAGGTGGTGTCTTGGAAAGAACGATTAATGCGGAGCCGATTATAAGGGCTGCGATGACAATAGCAAAAGCAATCCGATTGCTGATCTGGTCGTAGGTGGACAACATCGGCTCAAGCCCCTTGTGCTCGAACTCCATCTTGATCTTGCCCTGCTTCATTTGTTCCAGAATCTCGCGTGTCTCTCCTGGAATTTCCTGCATGAGTTGAACAAACTCTATACCGGACCTGATAATGTCATTTGCCATTCGTTTAGGATGATAGCGGGCCATCTTGACTCGCCGGATAAAGGGGGTGGTTTGCTTGATCATTTCAAAATCAGGATCAAGCAAAAGTCCAATTCCCTCCACAGTAGCCAATGCTTTCATCATAAGAAAAAGATCCTGCGGTATCTGCAGGCGATGTCTGGAAAGTATCTTCAGGAGTTGATGGAGAAGTTTTTCCATTTGCAGGTCTTTGAGCGGCACATAAAGATGCTGTCCGATGAACTCCGTCAAATCTCTTTCCAAAACACGCACATCCGGTTTTTCATCATATTCGGTGAGTTTAAGGAGCATCTGCGTGGCCATGGATTCATCATGGTGTACCACGGTATGAATAAGATCTGCGAAATCCTCCCGTGTCTGCCGGTCAATGGACCCCATCATGCCGAAATCAATATAGCAGATAACATTGTCCGGCAAAACAAAGATGTTTCCGGGATGGGGATCAGCATGAAAAAAACCGTGATCGAATATCTGCCTTAGAATCAGGTCAGCCCCTCGCGCGGTAATGATCTTTCTGTCCAATCCTTCACGTTCAATACGATCAATCTCGGATGCCTTGATTCCGTCAATATACTCCATGGTAAGAATACGTTCCGTTGTTGTATCCCGAAAAACCTTGGGAACATAGACAGTCGGATCATCCATAGATTGGCGGGCAAACCTTTCTATATGTGAGGTTTCTATGGTGTAATCTATCTCTTTTTCCAGGGTACGGGCAAATTCCTGAACAATCCTGACGGGACGGTGTACCTGCAATTCCTCTAAATGCCGCTCCATAAGGGAAGCTAAATGAAGCATAATCTCCAGATCGACTTCAATGGTTTTGCGGATGCCGGGACGTTGAACCTTGACTACCACTTCCTCGCCGTCCTTCAACTGTGCTCTGTGAACCTGGCCTATGGAGGCTGCGGCAAGGGGTGTATTCTCAAAGTGTTGGAATATATCTTCGAGCGGCCTTCCAATCTCGGATTCTATAATTTGTCTGGCTTCGGGATAGGGAAAGGAAGGGACATTATCCTGGAGCTTTGAAAGTTCCTGTATAAATTCAACGGGAATCAGGTCCGGACGGGTGGAAAGTATCTGGCCCAACTTGATAAAGGTCGGGCCAAGCTCTTCCATAACCATCCGTACCCGTTCCGCTCTGCTGAGTTTTTCGACCTGCTCACGTCGTTTTCTGGAAATCATCTGAAGACCGATTTCAAGATACTGTTCGATCTTCAGAATGTCCACCAGATCCCCAAAGCCGTATTTAAACAAGACCGTAAGGATATGGCGGTATCGGTTCAGGTGACGGTAGGCTCGGCCGATTATGCCAATTTTTCGGATGCTTAACATCAGCTCTGTGAGCCTTTTTCTTTCAAAGCCTGCTCCAGTTTCTTTATTCGTTTTGTCAGATTTGACAATTCTTCCGCTCCGGCAAGGTTCATCTTCTTCATGGTATCCTTTACCACTTTTTCTATATCTTTCTCCAGATCCTCTTTGGCCTTCTCCGACTTTTTCAACAGATCATCAACTAATTCCTTTCCCTCTTTCTCTGTCAGCTTCCCCTTTTTCGCGAGATCCCTGGCCACTTCCTCTACCTTGTCTTTGGTCATGGCGGCCAATCCTACTCCAGTCAGCATGACCTTTTTAATGATATCAAACATAATTTTCCTCCTTTCAATGATTAATATTACTTCTCCGTCTTTTTTTCAAGGGCTTCTTTGGCGCCTTTCCACATGCCGGAGATAGCTCCCTTTGCCACAGCCACAGACCTTTTTCCAAGTTCTTTTGCTTCTTCGGCCATAATATGGGCTGCCTTGCCGATAGCTTCCGTAGTTGCTTTTGCTGTATCCATCCCTGCTTGTTTCAGGCTTACAGTGGCTTCTTCCGCAGCATGGCGAGCCTTTCTCCTCAATACAGCGGTCGTTTTTTTGCCCTGATCCGCAAGGTCATTTAATACATCCTTTGTCACATCTCCCGAACGTTGGGCCACTTTGCGGATAGTTTCTATGAAAAGGCCTTCGATTGCCTCAAGATCTTCCTTTGTCCGGTCAATATCCTCACGGACAAACGCCTTTGTCCTGTCCCCAACAGATTCTACTGCTGATGCGACCCCTTTCTGAACTCCTTCAAAAGCGCCAACAGCAACATTCTTAATCTCTTTGCCGGCCTCCTCAGCGGCTTCCACAGCGCCGGACATGACCTTCTCGGCAATTCTCTTTGCCCTGTCAGCACTGAACCGGCCTTCTTTCAGAGCTTTTTCAGTAGCATCTCCGGTAATATGCACTACAGTCTCTTTTACATCTTTACCTGACTTGATGGCCTCTTTGACAGCTTCTTTCACAGTCTGTCTGGTCAAACCTAATAGTTCCGTTCTTTTCAGCTTGATGTCAGATACAGCAGATTCAACCCTCTCTCTGATATCTTCGGGCAATGCAGTGCCGGCGTCTTTGGCCCCCTCTAAGCCTTCCCTGAGACTTTGCGCCAACTCAGTCCTCTCATCTTCGAGCCGTTTTTCGAGTTTCCGGAGTTCATCCCTGGTGGCCTCCACTGCCTGATCTCCGCGGATGCGAGCGCCGGCAATGGCGCCTTCTACAGCTCCTTTTACAGTTTCTTTTGCATCTGCTTCAGTTTCCTTTAGGCCTTCCACCGCAGCAGCTACAGCATTTTTGACAACAGGCCGAAGTTCTTCAACACCGCCTCTGGTTTCGGCCACGGCAGCAGATACCGCATCCCTGACGATTTCACTCACTTTTTCCATGGTAATCTGCCCCGCTTCTTTGGCTTTCTTCAACTCTTCTACAATGCGATCTTTCATCTTATTTTCAGCCATGATTCGTACCTCCTTAAGATTGATGTTGATATTTGCTCAATTAAAGTTCACGCATTGACACTTTTCTTATTGGACATCAGACCACAGAAAACGATGTTCATCAATTCATCGAGATGGTGCTCAATCTGTTCTTCGCTTTCCTGAACCAGCCAGTTAAGCTCGAATCCCTTCAAGGCATGGCCAATGGCACTGGCTGCCAGGGGGACATTATTAAGACAAAAAACACCTTTTTTCACCCCTTCCTCCAGGATAGAGCGAATGATATCCACCTCTCGCTCGAAAAGTTCGCTGCGAATGCTCTCTGCTTTGGGCAAAATTTTTTCTATCCCATCCCGGTCCAGATTAAGGATATTTATTGCCTGACGCATGTATTGGAACTTGGCTCTGGCAAAAGCAACAACCTTATCGCACGGCAAGACCTCTTGACTCACCGAAAATGATATCTTTTCCACTATCTCGTTTGCTTCACGGCGGAGAACTTCCAGGTAAACACTGTCTTTACTGCCGAAGTAGTTGTATATAGTAGCCTTTGCCACGCGCGCCATACGCGCAATTTCATCCAGCGTGGTTTTCTGAAGACCATAGCGTCCAAACATTTTTTTAGCGGTATTGAGTATTGATTCCGCTTTTTCGTCTTTCACTTGCGCTCCTTTCTGAATTATCTATATTAGTGCCTGAACGAAAACTGCTAATTTTCCCAATTTCTGCGTCTGGCTTAAATTTTAATCCTCAAAATACCCCATGTATTCCTGCGGTTAAAATTTGCGCCTTCCTTGAACTTGAAAAAATTTTCTAGTTTTCGTTCGGGTACTATATTAGACTAATATCGTTTTTTAGTCTAAAAATATGCGCAAAAAATTATATTGTCAAGAAAAACGTATTCAAATTCAATAGGAAAAAGACAAAGTTATTGCCGTAAAAGAATGTTCATTTTTTTGGGTTTTGAACTCCTTTGTCTGAGGAACGTGTGCAAAGCTCATTTTAAAACGACTGAATACGAGCCCTGCGCCCACCATACAGTTGCCTACGAATGGCTCCTTATCTACGCTGTGACTATCCCGGAAGGCATTGCCATCAAGAAAAATATTTCGCAAAATCCACGATCCACCCACGGCGGCAAAAACATGGATTCCAAACCGCTGGTCACGACGAAAGAAACGGGGATCCGTTTCATCAATCGCAGCGTTTGTATCGGAACCAGGCCGGATAGTGAAAGTGCCGAAATCGTTTGGCAGGTTCCACCCAAACCGAAGCCCCGCTCCGGCATGAGCATAGATTAAAGCATTTCCTAAACCGGCTCCCAGGTGGGGAATCAAATCATAGCTGAAACCACCGTCAATTTTTGACTGTCGTAATTTCCATTTGCGGTCATAGAAGACTCCCAAAACCGGCTCATCCTCAAGTTGGTTGTCCCAACCATTAAAAATATCATTATTGCTCAGTTCATGCACTTTTTCTTGAGTTTCTTCGGCATAATTTCAAAATTTTCCAGGATGGCTATGGTGAAGGTGTCCTGGTTCACTTTACAAATATAAGCAACACCGCTGAAATTATCGCTAATGTAAAACCATAAGCAAATGTGGCTTCCGGGCTTACTTTATCCCATAGTAATCCTGCGATATATCCACCTGGAAGGGCCACCAAACCTATTGCTGTATGAAATACTCCCAGCGAGGTTCCCTTTAAATGTTGCGGTGCCAAATCGACCACAAATGCCCTCTGCGTACCATCGATCATAGCATAAAATATTCCATAGCTGATAAAAAACAATAAGATGCCATAAAAACCGGAAGTAACTAACAAGCCGAAAGAGGTTATGCCAAACAGTACATACCCTGCCATTAAAACAGGTTTTCTCCCGACTTTATCTGATACTATCCCCAGGGGTATTACACAGATCGAATACACAATATAAAATACTACATAGAGCAAGATCGCCATATTATCGGCCAATCCTATGTTCTTTGCCCTTAACAAAAGAAAAGCATAACCGAAATGCCCCACTGCAAATACTGAAGAGACAATAATAAAGAATCTTAAATTCACGGGCAGTTCTTTTAAACTCAGTTTCACAGACACTTCTTTTGTCTCTTGTTTTGCCGGCGCATTTTTTTCTTGAATAAACAAGATAATAAATACCGAAATTACTCCAGGCACCAGAGCAAACAAAAAAATATTTCTATATCCCCACACTGGAAGAAGGAGCAAAGCAAGTACTGCTCCCAGAATCGAACCAATGCCATCCGCAGCCCTGTGAAATCCGAATGCTTTACCCCGAACAGATTCATCGCAGGATTCCGCTACAAGCGCATCGCGTGGTGCAGTCCTTATCCCCTTTCCGATCCTTTCTATCACCCTGAGAAAAAGGACAAAAGTCCAGATATTAGCCAGGGCAAATAATGGTTTGGTTATGGATGACATGCCATAGCCGAACAAAATAAAGGGTTTTCTTTTATTAATTTTGTCCGACCAATAGCCTGATACGACTTTTAATAAAGAGGCTGTTGTTTCCGCCGCGCCTTCCACAATACCGACCGCATAAGCGCCGCAACCCAAAACAGTGGTCAAAAACAGAGGGATTAACGGAAAAACTATCTGGCTGCTGAGATCAGTAAATAAACTGACCAGGCCCATGATGAATATATTTCTGGTGATTCCTGAAAAAATTTCAATCTGCCTGTATGTTCTCATTTCTATCCCGCATTTCTCATGAACAAGTCATAAAAAATATGCTTCTGCAAAGTTCCTTAGCGCTGTCTCTTTTACCTGACCTTTGCGAGGTTGTCCTCCATGCCCTTAACCTGATCCCAGAGATTTCCAGCCGCCGCCGAGGGCCTTGTAGAGACGCACCAGGTTGGAGACTACAGCACCCTCGCTCTGCGCCAGTTCATCCTGGAAGGACAGCAGGGAGCGTTGAGCGATCAGCACATTATTGAAATCCACCAGCCCTGCCTGATATTGATCCCTGGCCAGCAAAACGGCCTGCTTAGCGGCGTCCGTGGCCATGGCGAGGGATTCTCTCCGGCGCTGTTCCTTGGCATAGGCCACAAGGACGTTTTCCACTTCCTCCTGGGCCTTGAGGACCGCCGATTCGTATTGAATCAGGGCATGCTCCTGACGAGCAGTCTGCACCTTGATGTTTTGCCGGATGGCGCCCCCATGAAAGATATTCCAGGATATGCCTGGGCCAATGCCCCATGTCCGGCTAGCAGATTCCAAAAAATTTTTTGTGGAAATAGATTCAAGCCCTATGGTACCCATCAACCGGAACTTTGGATAAAGGTCTGCCTTAGCCACGCCGATTTGTGCTGTCTGGGCCGCCAGGTTACGTTCGGCCTGGCGGATATCGGGTCGGTTGCGCAGGGTCTCCGCCGGCACTCCGACGGCCACCGTTACAGGAAGCACAGGTATGGGTTTTTTCTCGGCCAGTTCCTGATGAACCTCGCCAGGCTTTTTGCCCAGCAACACCGCCAAACGGTTTTTGGCCGCCTCCAGTCCGGTTTGCAGGGTCGGAATCCGGGAACGGGTATTCTCCAGGTTGTACAGGGATTGCTGCACAGCCAGATTATCAATAATCCCTGCCTGGTACCGCGAACGGTTCAATTGATAGGTTTCTTCCTGGGCTTTGATATTCGCTCCCGCCACCGCCAAGCGGGCTTGGTAGGTGCGCACCTCCACATAGTTCAGAGCCACCTCTGCCAGCAGGCTTACCATTACGTCGTGCAGGTCATCCTGTGTAGCTTCGAGGTTTGCCTGGGCAGCCTCCACCGAGCGCCGCACCCCGCCAAAAACATCCAATTCCCAGCCGGCATCAAATCCGGCGGAATAAAGTTTGCTTTCCTTTCCTGTCCCGCTGTTTTCGCTGCTGCGATACTTCGCAGCAGAACCGCCGGCATCCAACGTGGGGAAGAAACCTGCGCGGCTTATGCCCCGCAGTGCACGGGCTTCCCTAATGCGGGCATGGGCGCTCTTGAGGTCCAGGTTTCCCTTGATTGCACGTTCCACCAGGCTTTCGAGTTCCAGGTCGTTCAACGTGCCCCACCATTGGGCCAATGTTTCAGGTTGGAAATCTTCTGTCGTCAAGCCGCCGGCCAGTTCGGTATGCCATTTGATCGGGGCATCGGGTTCCACCTTTGTATAGTTAGGTCCAACCGACACGCATCCGCTCAGGATCAGCCCGATGACAACGGCGGGCAAAATTGAGAAGGGAAAGCGGTTCACGCCAACGGCAGGTTTATGATGGTATTGATTGAATAGTATAAATCTCATATTTATCTCACCTTGCATTATTGTTTTTTTAAACCCTCATCAGCGGTTTTTGTAGCTGCCTTTTCACGGCGTTTTGCCCGCCAGGCGCTGCCCTTTTCGCGAAATGACTGAAATGCGTAATACAGCGGTGGAATCAAAAAGATGCCGATCACGGTCGCTGCCAACATGCCGGAAAAAACCGTGGTGCCGATGGCCCGGCGGCTGCCGGCTCCTGCTCCAGTGGCTATCAACATTGGGACGACACCAAGAATAAAGGTAAAAGATGTCATCAACACCGGCCGGAAACGGATTTTTGCCCCCTCTACTGCGGCCTTAGCCACGGGAAATCCCTGTTCCCTGCGGTTTTTGGCAAATTCTACGATCAGAATGGCGTTTTTGGCAGCCAGACCGACCAGCAGTACCAGGCCGATCTGGGCATAGATACTCAAGTTAAGTCCCGCGATCCACAAACCAGCCAGCCCACCCAGGCTGGCTACCGGGACCGATAAGATGATGGACAGCGGGATGTTCCAGCTCTCGTATTGTCCCACCAGAAAAAGATAGCAAAAGAGCAGAGCCAGAACGAACAGCGCCACGACCTTGCCACCGGCCTTGCGCTCCTGAAAGGACATGGAAGACCAGTCAAAGGAGTAGCCATCGGGCAGTGTCCTGGCAGCTATACGTTCCATAGCCGCCATGGCTTCTTCTGAGGAAAACCCTGGGGCCGTGTTACCATTAATTTGGACGCTGGTGAACTGGTTATACCGGTATATAAGTTGCGGGGCTAAAACAGTAGAAAGGGTGACCAGGCTTCTCATGGGCACCATTTTGCCGTCGTTGCTGCGAACGTAAAGACGGCTGATATCATCTGCAGCGTTGCGGTAAGAAGCATCGGCCTGGACCTTAACCTGATAAGTACGGCCGTAAAGGTTAAAATCGTTGACGTAGCCTGATCCGAGCTGCGCCTGCAAGGTGGCGAACACCCGGCTCACCGGCACCTTGAGAGTCTCTGCCCGGGTGCGATCCAGGTTTACGAATATCTGCGGCGTGTCTGCCGTGTAGGTAGAAAATACCCGCATCAGAGCAGGATCCTGGTTGGCGGCGATCAGCATGGCCCGGGTCACTGCTGCAATCTCCCGTGGGGGTTGATCTTCAATGGCCTGGAGTCGGAAGTCGAAACCACCGGTGATGCCCAGACCCTGGATGGGCGGCGGGGCAAATGCAAAAATATTAGCGGAGGAGATTGCTGCCAGTTTGCCCATGGCCTGCCCCACAATGGCGTCCAACTGCAACTCCGGACTGGTGCGCTCATCCCAGGGCTTTAGAACCACAATGCCGAATGCTACATTTTCAGCCGTGCCGCTGAGCAGGCTGAACCCGCTTACTCCTATAGCGTCGTCAACGCCGTCAATATCCTGGAGTGTCCGGGCGACCCTCTCCATAACCTTGTTGGTGCGGGCAAGCGAAGCGCCCTCAGGCAGTTGCGCGTTGAAAAAAAAGGCGCCCTGGTCCTCCTGGGGCAGGAAGCTGGTGGGACTGTGGGTGAACAGAAAATAACCGGCGCCGAATACACTGACGCAAATCAGCAGCGCCACAGCCAGCCGGCGGACCAGCCACGCTGTGATGGTCACGTAAACATTGCGTGAAGACTCAAGCGCCCGGTTAAACCAGGCCAGGGGCCCCCATCGGATGGCCTTGGGCTCTTTGAGCAGGACGCTGCACAGAGCCGGACTCAGAGTCAGGGCGTTGATGGATGAAATTAGCACAGAGGTGCAAATGGTTACAGCAAACTGTTTGTAGAGCTGCCCGGTAATGCCAGGCATGAATCCCACCGGCACGAACACGGCCAGCAGCACCAAGGTGGTGGCAACGATCGGTCCGGTAACTTGCCCCATGGCCAGAATGGTCGCGGCTTTAGGGCCGAGCTTTTTTTTGTCCATGATCCGGTAAACGTTTTCCACCACCACGATGGCGTCGTCCACCACCAGGCCGATGGCCATGATCAAGGCAAACAGGGAAATAGTATTTGCGTTGTAGCCCAGGGCCAGCAGCACGGCAAAGGTGCCGATCATGGAGACCGGAATGGTTAATGCAGGGATCAGGGTTGCCCGCCAGTCCTGCAAGAAGCTAAAAACCACGCCGACCACAAGGAGACAGACAATGCCCAGGGTCAGGACAATTTCATCAATGGCCGCCTGTACATATTTGGTAGTATCATAAATGACCTTGTATTGCACATCTTCCGGCATCTGTTTGGCAAGGCGCTTGAGCTCGGCCCGCACCGCCTTCATGGTGTCCAGAGCGTTGGCGTCCGAGGACCGGTAAACAGCCATCCCCAGGCATGTTTGGCCGTTGATGATCGAGTGGGTGCTGTAGTTCTTGCTCCCGAGTTCCACACGGGCTATATCGCGGACCCGCACCAGACCGCCCTGATCGTTGCTGCGCACGATGATATTTTTGAAATCCTCAATATCATTGAGACGTCCCTTGGCGCTCAGGGTGTACTGGAGCTGCTGGCCGGGGACGGCCGGCGATGTTCCGATGGACCCCACAGCCGCCTGGATATTCTGCCGGCGGATGGCAGCGCTTACGTCATCTGCGGTCAGTCCCCGGGCGGTGAGCCGTTCCGGGTCCATCCATATGCGCATACTGTATTCAAACTCACCGAAAATAAAAACGTCGCTGACGCCGTCGAGACGCACCAGGGCATCTTTTATGTTTCGGCTGACATAGTTACTCAAAAAGAGCTTATCCCGGGTGCCTTTGGGGGAAAAGAACACGACCACCCCCAGGATATCGGTGGAACGTTTGCGCACGGTGATTCCCTGGGAAACCACCTCCTTGGGCAGTTTAGGCGTGGCCAGTTGAACCCGGTTCTGAAGGTTGACCTGATCTATGTCGGGATCGGTGCCCACCGCAAAGGTAACGGCCAGTTCATATCTCCCGTCATTGGAACAGGAGGATGACATATAGAGCATCCTGTCCACGCCGTTAACCTCTTTTTCAATGGGTGCGGCCACATTGTCGGCAACAACTTTGGCGTTAGCGCCCGGATAGACCGCAGTAACCCGAATCTCAGGCGGCGTTATCTGAGGATACTGAGCCACCGGAATATTGAACAGGGCAATTAGCCCGGCCAGGGTGATAAAGATGGATACCACCATGGCTAGGCGCGGGCGTTCGATAAAAATTCGAGAAAACATGCCTTATCTCCCGTTCTGTTCTTTTAAAATAACGGTTTTTACGACCTGGCCGGGCTGAACCTTCTGGATGCCCTCCACAATGACCTTTTCGCCGACGGTAAGGCCTGATGCCATAGCCCAGTTGACGCCAATTACAGGTCCTGTCTTGACACGCCGCATAATCACCCGGTTCTGGTCGTCCACAACAAAAACATAGCGCCCATCATGGTCTTCCATGACCGCCGACTGGGGCACCACCGGCATCAGTTTGGGTTTGCTCCGGGTAACCATGACGGTAACATACTGCCCAGGCAGCAACATGCCGTCTGGATTATCAAACAGCGCCCGCACCGCAATGGTGCCGGTACCCGGGTCCACGGCATTGTCCACAAAATCCATGCGCCCGGAGGCCTTGATGGTCACCCCGTTTGCGAGTTTGAGCCGTGAGGTCAGGAAAGGGCTCTTTTTGCCATTTTGTGCGTCGCGTAAGGCCATTTGGATATCGACAATATCGTTTTCGCTGATGGAATAGACCACCCTGATGGGATTGAGTTGGATGATACGGGCCAGAGTGCCCGAAGCAGGATTCACCAGGTTGCCTTTGGTATAAGCAGTACGTCCAATACGGCCGCAGATGGGCGCCTTGATCTGAGTATATCCAAAATTGATTTGCGCTGTTGTGAGATTCGCCTTAGTCTCTGCAAGTTGGGCACGGGCGCTGAGTTCCTCGGCCACAGCATTGTCCATGTCCGTGGCGGGCACACTTTCTGGCCGTGCAGCCCGCAACCTCTTCAAGTGTTGGCTGGCCTTGCTGAGGGTCGCCTCGAACTGTGCCACGATGGCCTTCTCGGCATCAACACTGGACTGGTATGGCGCATGCTCTATGACATAAAGGAGATCGCCGAAATGGACATCGCTTCCCTCCTTAAACCCGACCTGTTCCAGAAAGCCCTCGACCCGGGCCCGCAGATCGACCACTTGCACAGCCTCCACATGGCCTACGTATTCCGCTGGCGGGTTGACGTCCTGCTCGATGACCGCCGCAACCGTGACCAGCGGCGGCGGCCTGTCGCCCGGACTTGAGGGACTATCGTTGGCTGAAGAGACAGCAGTCAGGAGCAAGCCCAACAGCAGAATAAGGCAAATGGTGCGGGAGCCTGCTTTGGCCTGCCGCAACCACCTATACATACAGCCGAAAGTCACTTCAGGGGATATCAATCGGGGATAATTCAAACTGTCTTTGTATTGCATTTTTTCATTTCTCCCTTTTCATATAGCGAGGTATAAACCTGCTGAAAAAATATATCCAGGATCAGATTTGCATCAAATGGATGTTTGTCAGGGTGATCGAGCTGCTCAAACAAAAAGGCGTTCGAGATACCGTCAAGGGCAACACCAAGAAGGTACGGGTCGCATTTCCTGAATAGTTTTTTCTTGATTCCTCTCTCAAAGATAGTTCCCATTTTTTGAAGTGTCTTCTTATACTGCTCTTGTATGTCCCTATCCAGACCTGCCCTGATACTAAAACTCGCCCCATGTGTTTCCGCAAAATAGAGTCGTACATATTCAAGATTATCCATGAAAAGTCGTATTTTTACTTCAAGCCATGCCCTGATCTTTTTCAGCTCATCTCCTGGTGTATCAAGGGCGCCTGTCAGTGCGGAATGGAATTCTTTTGCCTTTTCCACTATGATGGCCCTGTAAAGGTCTTCTTTGTTTGAAAAAAATTTATACAGCGTTCCAACAGCAAATTCGGACTTTTCTGCTATTTCATGCATTGAAACATTGTGAAAGCCTTTTTCAGAAAAAAGTTTCAAAGCCACCTTAAGAATCTCTTGGCGATGGCGTAAATATTCCCGTTCCTTTCTTGAAGGTTTGACATTTTTCATTTTAAATCTCCATCGGTGATGAAATATTTGTCATGATATGAATTGAAATTCAGCATATGACAAGGCATTCCTATTGTC
>Ga0255430_10108_pt1 | contig 14581 bp, 9 predicted proteins | sample ANMaggSeSYBR02G3_FD_182660 | JGI IMG/M metagenome (GOLD analysis project Ga0255430, IMG submission 182660) | Sediment cell enrichment communities from methane seep in Santa Monica Basin, California, United Staets - ANME aggregate JGI... | ecosystem: Environmental > Aquatic > Marine > Cold seeps >...
TGTACGCAAGATTGAAGTCCCGGAGTATATAGTGCATGCCTGTTACAAGCATTATCTTTTTGTGCAGCCTGATCATCTGGCAGCGGGGTGGAGCAGGGATCGTATCGTTGCTGAAGTTGTGGGGCTGGGAGTGCCTTGTTATCAAGGGAGCTGTTCTGAGGTCTATTTAGAAAAAGCCTTTGAAGGCACAGGTTGGAAACCTGAGAGACGATTGCCGAATGCTAAAGAGCTTGGGGAAACAAGCTTGATGTTTCTTGTCCATCCAACACTTACAGAAACAGAGATAACTAAGACCTGCATGGTGCTCCAATCTGTTTTGACAAAGGCACAAAAAAAATAGTAATAATTATTCGCGTTGTTGTGCATTTGAAAACATCCCCCAGTCATTGAGTTTCACCTATTCTTTTAAACATCTTCACCAAAAGGAAAAACTTTCCCGCATTCCTCAGTATTTCGTCCACGGAGCCACCTCGAAACGTGTTACTCTCACTTCTTGATCGTATTTATTTTTGCAGCGTCATCAGCGGTGTCCCTATCCCTTAATAATGGCACAATCTCTATTTTGCTGAGGATTGGTGGTGATCAGGAAGCATGACCTACACTCAAATTTGTCATCTTCGTTGGATGATTTTTTCAGTAGCCTGCCAGGAGGATTGCTGCGAATGACACTATATAAACCCAACCAGAGGGATGTCGTGGCCAAGAAAATTGAACCAATATGGCAAAGATGGGTAAGCTGTTTTCGGTACGGTTATTTTAATTCTTTGTTGTTGTTTAGTATGTTGGTTTTTTATAGTGGTTATGCATATTTTTATGCGCGTAATGTAGATAAGTATGGAGATGTTATACTTGTTGTTATGCTGTTATTTGCCATACCGAGGATTGGTTTTTTGCAAGAAATTCGTGTGTCACGAATTTCTCTTTTTTTCTTTTTGACCTTTTTATTCATGTGTTTAATAGGTGTACTTTTTCCTGAATCTATTTATGCTAGCACTAGCTGGTTTAAGAAAGCTGTAGGTAGGCTTTTGTTGTCAATTGGAATACTGTCAGCGTCATCTTGTGTTACCCGAGTTGATCTTAATGTTTCTCGATATGCTGGAAGTGCTTTATCTGTTATTCTTTCTTCCATAGCTATATTAGTCTCAACTGGTGTTGTTGCTAAAGAAAATTTGGCGTTGTTTCCTTCCTTTTCTGTAGTGCTTTTTGGTTGGAATGATAAGTACCATGCCTTTTGGTTTGTTTTTTTTATGTGGTTCATTGTTGCTTTGATGTGGAGAAGAGGAAAGGCCTCTACCTTATTATCCTTAGTGGTGATGTCGCTCACGTTTTGGGCAGTCTTTTTAACGAGTTCTGAGTCTGCACAGTTATCTCTGGTGGTAGCCCTTTTGGTATTTTTGTTTTGTCATATCCGTATTGGCAGGATGAAATATGGTGTCTATGCCGTTTTATTTTTTTTAATGTTTATTCCACCGATTGCATGGATCTTACCTTCTGCTTTGTTTCCTTGTGATTGGAGTGTGTTTTCATTAGATATCCCTCAAGGGATAGCAAGTCGAATTCCTTTTTACGATACAACTATTAAACTGTTTTTGAATAAACCTCTTTTGGGCTACGGATTCGGCAGTTCTCTTTCCATTCCTGTGCCTCCTGAGTTGTTTGGTGGTAGTAGTGTTTTACCCGGTGGGCATCCGCACAACATCGTATTGTTGTTTCTTTTAGAGCATGGAATGGTCGGTTATTGCTGGCTTTTTTCAGCAATGTTTATGCTTTTTAATTATACGTACAAGTCTGTAGAAAAGTATAGGGGAGCTCCAGCTGTTTGGGCAATGCTAATAAGTGCACAAATTATTTTTTCATTAAGCTTCGATATGTGGCAGCCTGACGTTGTGATGATTTATACGATGCTTTTTGTTTTGCTTCGTCTTTGTATTGCTGATAGTAGGGCAAACTAGATAGTGGCCTTTTTGAGTAGGTTGTTCAAACGTCTTAAACGATTTTTCTTATTTGCCTTTTATTTTTGTTGGTTATAGATATGCCAAATCCAATTATAAGTGTTGTTATACCTTTGTTTAATCATGAAAAATACATTGAAGAAGCTCTTCTCTCTGTATTGTCGCAAACTTTTGAAGATTTTGAAATAGTTGTTGTGGATGACGGATCAACAGACGCTTCAGCCGAAATTGTTTTTGACTATTCTGACGATCGTATTCGCTATTTTTTTCAGGAGAATGCAGGTGCGCACGAGGCAATAAACAAAGGAGTTTCTGTTTCAAAAGGAAAATTTGTTTCAGTGCTTAATTCTGATGATGTGTATTCTTATAATAGGCTTGAAAAATGTATTTGTGAGTTTGAAAAAACAACATCTTTAGATGCCGTATTTACAGGTATTGATTATATAGATGCCAATAGTTGTTCTGTAGAAAATGAAGATAATCCTAAAAACAAATATGCTGATGGCTGTTTTGGTCTAACTGTTCAGGATAGCACTATTCTTTTTAATTTGCTCGGCGGTAATTTTTTAAAAACTACGTCTAATTTGTTCTGCAGAAAGGAATGCTTCGCCAAAATCGGACCTTTTCGTAATTTGCGCTATACGCATGACTACGATTTTTTTCTTAAGCTAGCCTATGATAGCGGTGTAAAGGTCATGGGTGAGCCTCTCTTGAAGTACAGGATACACCCCGGCAACACTCTTAAAGAAGATCAGGCTGCTGTTGACTTCGAAAGTGCCTTAGTTGTTTCTCATTTTCTACTAACCCATGATCTCGGTCGAAATATTGACATTAAATCAACGGAATCTATTGTAAGCTTTTTTAGTGCCCTCAATACCTTTAATGCTGGTAAAGTCATGCTTGTCTTTTCCCTTTTTGCAGGTTTTGTGGGGGATAAAGAACAACTGTTTCAGTCAATTCTCAATGATCCCGAGCATCCTTTTCGAAAAACAGGGCGGGATTTTATTTGCAACTATCATGATGGCTGGCAGGCAAGGGAAGAGATTTATCAGGAGTGGCATAAACTCCATGCGCTGTATCTCCAGAGCGAAGAGCAGCGGCAACAGGCACAACGTTCTCTTGGCTATAGAATCGAGAAAAAAATACGATACTACCTGGAGAAAATGACAGGCTCCATCTAGGGGGCAGGTTCTTTTTTTATTTCAGATGCCCTTTTGTTGAGGCGTTTTCCATGCCGAAGAACATACTGTTAATTACCAGGGAGGTTGTGCCGTTTTACTATGGCGGCATCGGCACGCTCTTTATGTCGATAGCAAATCTGTTTCGTCGATCAGGACACTCCACAGGTATCCTCACCCTTCGGCCGGAAGATTTTGATCGTGAACGTTTTGATGCCTATTATGATGATGTTGCTCTTTTCTTCATAGAGCAATTAGAACTTCGCAATCAGGCCAGGTACTCCCCCAGCGGAGGGAATGTTTCATCCTTCAACCTTTCCTATGCCTTAGCCGTCGCTGCAACCTTTGAGCGGATTTACGATGCGGTGCGGCCTGACCTGGTGATAGCTCCTGACTTTGGGGCGGAAGCGCTGGTCTTGCTGCTCCATAAGGCTTCTGGACGATATCCTAATACTAGATTTTTGCTCCACCTCTCCGGCGGATTACATGAATCCCTCTCTATCTATGAGGCAGGCGTTGGAGAACGTTTTGCCAGTGAACTGCTGGAACCTCAAAATCGCCTCAGCTGTTCCATGGAGAATATTTGTCTGCACTTGGCCGATGAAATTGTGACCCCAACAACCGTTGCCTGGCGTGAAGTGGCCCAGCGCCTTGAAATAAACGGGAAAGTCGTCCATCAAATCCCGAATCTGTTTGCTGGGGAAATTCGTCCTGACAGGTTCCCGCAAAGTTCCGGGAACGGTGAGCCTATACTGTTGTTCATTGGCAGGCTTGATCGCCATAAAGGTGCCGATAGACTACTTCAGGTGTTCATCCGTTATTTGGAGAAATACGGAACTGGAGCAAGGCTGGTTCTTCTCGGCAGGGATTGTTACTGGAAAGAGCATGAAGGTTGCTTTCTGGAAGAGTGGGGGGACAAGATCCCTCCTGCTTGTGAGCAGGCCATAGAGTTCAAGGGGCAGGTGGACCATGCCCAGGTGGAAGAATATCTGGCCACAGCGACCCTCTGCCTGTTTCCTTCCCGCTGGGAGGTCTTTGGTAACGTCTGCCTGGAGGCCATGGCCGCCGGAGTGCCAGTGTTTGTCTCTCAAGGAACCGGACTGGAAGAGGTCATAGGTGAGGCTCTTGCCCAATTTGCGGTTGATTTTTCAGCCACAGAAGCCGCGGTGGATGCTATTCATGGTTTTTTGACGGATACCTCCAGCCACCAGAGCCTCCGCAAGGCAGTCAGGGAACGAGCCGATGAGATTGTTCAACTGGGTGAAGTCGGGTATGCCGGACTTGTAGAAATGCATCCGGCCGGCAAGGTGCAGGAGGCGGCATACTCGTCAACTTTGGCTGAGATCCCGATGCTCCTTGGTGCTATGAATGATATAACCGGCTCTTTAGAGCGAGACATGGACCGAGTTATAGAGTATTACGGACCATCCGAAGACAAGGTGAAAGGCATCGTCCAGGGCCGGTGTAAACGTTTTTTTTCGCTCTTTGACCGTGTCCCCTTTTTTAAGCAATAAGATATCCTGCTAAGTATCGTGAAAAATAAACGTTTAAATATTGTCTATGTCTGCCGTGAGTTTGGACCTGTAACCGGTGGCGGCATCGGAACCTATATATACAATGCCTGCATGGCCATGGCAGCCCGAGGGCATGGTGTTTTCTTGCTGACCGACTGTTTTCATGAAGGTAACCTCGAACTTTTGCCCGAGGGGATACAATTAGTAGCCCCGCTTGCCACCAGGAATAATCGAACCGGTAGCTTTGTCTCACCTCATCACGAATACAGCTACAGGGTCTATGATACCCTCAAGGAATTTGCCAGCAAAGAACATCTTGACGTGGTCGAGTTTGCCGAATTCGGGGTTGAAGGTTTTGCTTCGATTCGTGGCAAGCGGCTGTTGGGAGACTTTGCGGCCACCAAGCTGGTGGTTAAGCTGCATACCCCTAGTTCGCTACTCTACCAGATTAATGAAGACCGGCGGCTCCATGTGGATAGTCTCTGTGATTATACTATGGAAGATTACTGTGTCACTTATGCGGATATGGTTACTTCGCCATCGTTGTCCCTTGGGCAGTATTTCGAAAAACGTGTCGGGCGGCAGGATATTCTACAATGTCCTTATCCTATGGAATTGCCAAGTAAGGGAAAGGCGCGGCGGTTCACTGAAAAGCAGGTGCGCAGGGTTCGGCTGATTGGTTCAATACAGGTCAGAAAGGGGATAGATACTTTTATTAAGGCGGCGGTTAAGGTACTCAGGCACGATGCTGACTTTCTATTTGAAATTTGGGGTGCTGACCGTAATGCGCTCCTCTTCGGTAAAAAATATAGCGATATTACTCGACGGCTCATTCCTGATGATTTGCAGGAGAAGATAGTGTTCGCCGGAGAAGTGCCCTACAGTGAGATTCCGGCCCTCTTTAATGACTCATGTTTTTGCGTATACCCTTCTCGTTGGGAAAATTGGGCAAATGTCTGCCTGGAAGCCATGTCCTACGGTTGCGTGGTGCTCGCTTCGAAAAACGGCGGAATGAGTGAGATGATTGAGCATGGAAAGAGCGGCTTTGTTATTGATCCGCTGGATCCAGACGATATTGCAGAAACTATCTTAGGCCATTACAAAAAGAATACTCTTTTAGAGGAGATTTCTCACTGTGCAGTGTTGAGAAGTAGTGAGATTTGTAATCCGCAAAGTGCGGCTGAAGCTATTGAAAATAATTATCGTCACGATTTTCCCCAAAAGGAAGAGCAAAAAGTCGGCGCAGACACACCTCTAGTATCGGTGATCATACCGTACTACAACCAGCCCCAATATCTTGGCGAGACAGTGGCATCGGTTGTGGCCTCCGATTACCCTAATATTGAAATTGTCGTGGTCAATGATGGTTCTTCTACCGTGGAAGCGCGGGAGGTCTTTGCGGCATTGTCAGGTGTAGTCAAAGTGTCCAAGGAAAACGGTGGGCTCAGCTCAGCCAGAAATGCCGGGATTGAGGCTGCAAAAGGAGAATTCGTTCTCCCGCTTGATGCCGATGATCTTGTCGAGAGAGACTATATTCGTAAAGGTGTAGAAGCGCTCCGTAATAATCCTGAGCTTGGTTACGTCAGTTGTCATGCGCAGAACTTTGGTGAAATCAACAATGCCTATATCCCCGTAGGGTATGTGCCCGAACTTATGCCGTATATCAATACGCATGGGAAATGCAGCAATTTGTATCGGAAATCTCTCTTTGCCCAGTACGGTGGGTATGATGAGGTGATGACATCTTACGAAGATTGGGATTATTTACTCACCTTGCATGAATATGGTGTCGAAGGGGACGTGTTACCTGATGAAATGTTTCGCTACCGTAGGCATTACGATTCCATGGTGTACGTAACCGCGAACCGCCAGCGGACCGATCTAATCCAGTATATGATGATAAAGCACGAGACGGCCCTTGCACCCCATGCTGCCAAAATGGCAATTATGCTTGCGCGGCTTTGGAAAGAAACAGAGATGAAGGCAGAGTCATTGGAGCTGCAATTACAAAATGCCTACCTCAGACCTGCTCGAATAGGTTCGCTACAGCCAGGGGCAGGCAGTCGTTTGCAGGTGTATGCCCATGGAGGAGAGGTTAATTCTGTTTTTGTCGATTACCCGGAACAGCAATGGGTGGACCTCAGATTGAATCTCCCTTTTGAGGGAGACGAAGTGGCCTATCGGTTTGATCCAGCAAATAGCCACGGAACCCTCGTCATTCAGGATATTGTCATCCGAGAAAAGAAGTTTGGCCGTGCTCTTTTCAAAGCATCTTCAGCAAATGGATTCAGTAGATGCGCAATCGAAGGAGACGTGGAGTACAAAATGCAAAAAGGCTTTCTGGTGATGGAGGCTCGTGATGATGATCCGCAAATCCTGCTCCCCCGCCTTCCCAATGCTGCCAGTCTGCTGATGGACGTCCGCCTATATTATACCTCTGAGTCAGGTTGTGATGTGCCTGCTATAATTGATCTTTTTTCACGTAATCGATTGAGGGGCACCTTAAGAAAAATAGCAAGTCGGTTCTTCGGCACATGCTAGCTGGAGCGGGAAGGTCCTTGCCCTCAATGAAAATGGCTTTGCCACTTAAAGGAAAAATTTCGGTTGCCCTGTTCTTTTTCCTCTTTTTATGGGTGATATTACATTTTAACGTCCCACCTTATCAAGGGAGGGTGATTGTCACCGCCGCAACTGGCTCGCAGCATATGATGCAGGTTTTTTGGGCAACTAGCGAGCATCAGTACGCCCCATCAATGAGTTCCATTGCTCAACTTTATCCAGGGGTACACGAGTATCATCGGACCTTTTCTCCTGCAGGTATGTTGCGCAAGGTTCGTATAGACCCAACAACTCAAGCTGATGCTGATATAACCATCCATCGTGTACGGGTGGCATTGGGTAGCGAGGTGATATTTGATATCTCCGGCGACCACATGATCAGTGCTTTATCAGGCCTGCAGCAACTGAAGACTGTGCCGAGTACCGACGACAAAGGTCTTGCATTAATTTCAACTGGCTCCGATCCTTATTTTGAACTGGATGTCGCTGATGCTGTACTAAACCATTGGTGGAAGAGAGAGTTGCCAAATGGGTTAGCGGCACTGTGCATCGTTTTTTTGTTCTGGATGATTCTGCATTACATAACCACTGAACGCTACCTTGAGCGCTCACACGACACCTATCCGCAAACACGAATGCAATGGCTTTACTGGGGCTGTATTTTCTTTGCCGCCGGTTTTTTTTTCGTGCAGGTCATACCTGTTCAGTTGCATGAACAATGGTGGATGTTACACTGGATATCATGGGCCTATGTAATAGGTGTCATTCTTTTTGGGCCGATATTTTTATTACATACACGGGCGATGGTAAATGCGGCTAGGCAGATACCATGTCGCTTTGACTGGCTGTGTTTTGCCCTTCCCTCAATTCTTGTATGGTCTTTCTACTTGGCTGCATTTTGGCCAGGTTCTATGAGTCCAGATTTTTTTGACCAGTGGCGACAACTACATAATGGGCACCTGAAAGATTGGCATCCAGCTTTTCATACAATCACGTTGTGGTTAATCACCCGTATATACCTCTCGCCTGCGCTTGTGGCAGCAGCACAAATTTTCACTCTTGCTTCGGTAGTAGGCTGGGTATTGAGCGTTTTTTTGAAATATGGTGTCTCTCGGAAGGTTTTATGGTGCACTAGTATTCTTTGTGCGCTATGGCCGATCAACGGTCTTATGGTTATAACCCTCTGGAAAGACGTCGCTTATAGTATCGTTTTGCTGGTTTTAGCGATCTATATCCTAGAAATTGTTATGGAGGGGGCTAAGTGGTTTGATTCAAAAAGAAATTTGTTTTTTCTTGTCTTGATTTTACTCTTTGTTACTCTTTACCGCCACAATGGTATGATTCCTGCCTTTTTGACTCCTGTGATATTGGTGATGTTTTACCCAAGTCGTTGGAAGAGAATTGTTTTGGTTTTGTTGCTGACGGTAGCCTGCCATGGTTTGATCAAAGGGCCTTTATATAGAGCGCTTGATGTCCGTATGGAAGGACCTGTGGTCAAGGTGATACAGCATTTGCAAAAGGATTTTTTCCGTACAAAGACCTTGGCTGGTAGTAAAAAGCAGGTGATCGGCATTGAGGGAGGTTTGAGTAAGGAGCAATCCGGAAAAGAACCGTCCCTGTCTTTAGTAGGCGGTGGCATCGATCGAATTTATTCTGCCTCGGCCTTATGGCGGGTGAAACCCATGACCTTTTTCCATAAGAGGATTGAACAGGTTAATTTTTGGGAAGAGAAGGGGCAAGGTGGGAGTCGGATTAGATATGTGAATGGTAATCACTACAACATTGTTGAACGGTCTTTTTGGCCCAAAGCGACTCCGTGGCTTTATGCAGCATTTGATGAATCTCGGCAGAATCCATTGTTTTTTTGGATGTGGCGCCCTGCCGTGTATCTTTATGCCCTAATTACACTTTCTTTGATAGTCTCTTTCCGTACAGGGAAAAAAGTCTACTTGGTGCTCTTTCCTGCTTTGGCGAGTTCATTGCCTTTTTTCCTGTTGGTTATTCATAAATCCATCTTTCGCTATCATTATCCAGTTGTTCTTATAGCAATTGTATTATTTTTACGGTTGTTGTTTTTTGGTGAGACAGGTTCAGAGCTTGATGAGCCCTCTGTTGATAGTTAGTTATTCAATAAAGTGGGTATCCTGTTTACTCAACCGGCTACCATATGTTGTGGTTAACCACCAATTATTTTAGGGCGAGGCACTGGCGCACATTCTACCGCATGTTCCATCAAGCGGTAAAAGAGCAAACCACGCGCTTTTGAATTTCGGCGATTAAACCTGAAAGTAAACTCATCAAGATAATAAGCAAGTTGCACCGGACGTATAGCCCCTTGATGAGTTCCAAGCCACCAACGATCAAATAAGGATGCAACTCTATGTACACGAGGCATGGCGACATGTGCAGGATCACCGCTTGCGGTAATATTGTTTACAATATGCTTATAGCCAGAATCTTCAATATCGTTATATCCTTTCCACCCATCAGTACGAATTGTCGACCCTTTTTTAACATTATCAGAAACAAACTTATGAAGACTGTCCGCCGACACATTTCGAATAATGGACATTCGTATTCGACCTGGGCCTTTCCCTCTTACTTCTGCGGCAATAGCAACGATAGCTTTATTCTCGGCACCACGACCTCTAATTTTTGCTCCAACGCCTCCAACGCCTCCAACATAGGTTTCATCTACTTCGACAGCACCTGTCAGATGGCCACGACCGGGACGTACCATTGCTCGACGCAATTTATGCATCCAGGTCCATGCAGTATCGTAACCGCCAAGACCAAGAACACGCTTCAGCCCAAGTGCGCTGGCTCCATTCTTTTGGCTCGTAACAAACCATATAGCAAGGAACCAAGTCCTAAACGGCTTGTGTGTTTTGTGAAACAAGGTTCCAGCAGTAATCGATGTTTGCCGTTTACATTTGCGACACAGAAAAAGACCCCGGCCCATGATCGAAGGGTTTTCATCAAAGATTCCGCAAGAAGGGCAACAAAAGCCTTGAGGCCACCTGAGCTTCGAAATAAAAGCAAGGCAAGCCTCTTCGGTGCTAAACCACTTATCAAATTCCTGGAATGTTCCAGGATAGTCAACGCTACAAACCGGGTGCCTTTGCTCTTCCATAGCCATATACTACATGTTGTGGCTGGTTGAGTAAACTAGATACCCACTTTCAATAAAAAGGAAGTTTTGAAAAAATTAATCATTCAGATACCTTGTTATAATGAAGAGGCAACACTGCCCATTGCTCTTGGAGCGTTACCCCGAGAGGTGGAGGGGTTTGATTTGGTGGAGTGGCTCATAATTAATGACGGCTGCAGCGATAATACCGTCCAGGTTGCTCTGGACCACGGTGTTGATCATGTGATTAATTTTCAAAAAAATCATGGGTTAGCAAAAGGGTTTATGGCTGGATTGGATGCCTGCTTGAAGCTGGGTGCCGATGTAATCGTTAATACCGATGCCGATAACCAGTATAACGCGGCAGATATTCCCAAGTTGACGGCCCCTATTTTGGACGGCACTGCGGTGATGGTCATTGGTGCCCGGCCGATAGATGATATTGAGGACTTCTCAGCGTTGAAAAAAATGCTCCAGAAACTAGGGAGTAAGGTCGTTCGCATTGCAAGCAAGACCAATGTGTCCGATGCAACCAGCGGGTTTCGAGCCATCAGCCGGGATGCTGCCATGAGGATGAATGTATTCAATGAGTATACATACACCCTTGAAACTATTATCCAGGCCGGTCAGAAGAGAATGGCTGTTACCTCGGTTGGGGTCCGGACCAATGGTTACTTACGTCCCTCCCGGCTAATGAGCAGTATCTCTTCTTATATCCGCAAATCGGTGGCAACTATTCTCCGTATCTTTGTGGTGTATAAACCGTTTCGCTTTTTTATGACTATCGGCTCGCTTCTCCTGGCTTCGGGGTTGTTGCTGGGGATAAGGTTTCTTGGTCATTACTTTGTCGGTAACGGAGCTGGTCACGTTCAATCGTTGATTTTGGCATCCATCCTTATAGGTGGTGGTTTTCAGGTTGTTTTGGTTGCCTTTCTTTCAGATCTCCTCTCTGTGAACCGGAGGCTGATGGAAGATCTTCAATACAGAATAAAGAAACAAGAATTCGATAGGTTGAAATGATGACAAAGATAGTCATGCACCCAGTAAATCACTGCAGTTAAACCATGCACGTCGTTTTTTGGGGCACATACGATACGGGCAAGCCTCGGAATCGGATTTTGTTGCGTGGACTGCGGGAGAATCAGGTAAAGCTTACCGAGTGCCACCACCATGTCTGGGATGGAGTGGAGGATAAAAGTGGTTTGCATAGTCCTTTGGCTAAACTTCGTTTCTTACTAAGCTGGTTGATCGCTTATCCAGGTTTAGTTTTTCGTTATCTGCGGTTGCCCAAACATGAGGTAGTGATGGTGGGCTATCTGGGGCAGCTTGATGTTTTGGTGCTGTGGCCTTTTGCCAAGCTAAGAGGAGTGAAGTTGGTTTGGGATGCCTTTTTGTCGTTGCACGATACGGTAGTTAATGATCGTAAGCTATGTAGGCCAGCAAGTATAACAGCTCGTTTGTTGTATTGGTGGGAATGGTTGGCTTGCAGAGCCGCAGACAGAGTGATACTTGATACCCGTGCCCATGCAGCGTTTTTTGAACGTCATTACCGGCTTGCACCCGGGAAAACCGGGAGCGTTTTTGTTGGGGTTGAGCCGGAAAAGTTCCAGCCTTCTAAATCGCAGGGTCACCAAGAGGCTTCGAGACCTCTGTCGGTGTTGTTTTATGGTCAGTATATACCGCTGCATGGTATTCCCATCATCGTAGAGGCCGCTCGTCTGCTTGAAGATGTTGCCGTGGAATTTACCTTGGTCGGTAGCGGCCAGGAACAGGCTCTTGTTGAAGAAATGCTGGAGGCCCATCCCTTGCCCTCGCTTCGTTGTATTGCCTGGGTGGAGTATGAACGATTACATCAGTTGATTGATGGAGCCGATCTCTGCCTTGGGATTTTCGGGGATTCTGACAAGGCGGGTCGGGTTATCCCAAATAAGGTCTTTCAGGTTCTCCAGTCGGAAAAGCCGTTGATCACTCGAAACTCCAAGGCCATACGAGAGCTGTTGCATCCCGGTATTCCTGGGATTTTTTTGATTGAGCCGGCTTCACCCCAGGCCCTGGCCCGGGTGATACGGGATATTGCCAATGCACCTGAACAGCTGCCGGCTGGCAGTCTATATCGGGAAATAAAAGAACAAATACAACCCCGTGCCATTGGTCAGCAGTTGTTAGAATTGCTTGGCTAGCCTGTTATGTGTTTTGCCATTGGGAGTAGGGGGGAGGAGAAGAAGAGAGCAGGCGAAAGGCAAGGACCTGAGGCGTAGGGTGACGGTGCGCATTTTTTAGGCATGTGATATCGAAAAATTACAATGTATGTGATAGGTTACGGCTGAAAGTATGCAAAAAATTTTGATGGTGACTGAGCGTTATATCCCGATTTGGGGAGGCGCTGAAAATCAGCTTCGTCAACTGCTTCCATATCTTGTTCGGAGCGGAAGGGAGGTGGCTGTGGTCACCCGGCGCTGGTCCCGTGACCTCCCTTCAAGCGAGGTGGTGGATGAACTACCGGTTCACCGCTTGGGGATACCCGGTACCAGCCCCTTGGCAACTCTGCTTTTTATAACGCACTTATTTTTCTTTTTTATAACCACAGGCCGTAAGTGTGACTGGTACCACTCTCATGGTGCGGTGAAGATGGGGGCGATTTGCCGCATCGGTGCCATTTGTAGCGGTGGAAAAAATATCGTTAAGATTGCCACAGCCGGTAAAGTGAAACCTCTACAGGATAGCCCTTGGGGCAGGATCCTGTTGTGGTTGTTTAAGCAATCCGATGCTGTGGTCTGCATGACGGAGGAGATCAGGGAAGAGCTTGATTTCGTTGGTTTTCCTAAATATGCTGTTTATTCCATCCCCAATGCAGTTGACTGCAACCGGTTTTGCCGGGAGCACGATTCACATAAGCGCCAACAGTTTCGTGAAAAAATAGGAGCTGAGGCCACGGCTCAACTGGTGCTTTTTTGTGGTCGTTTGGTTCAGCGTAAGGGTGTTGATCTGCTCATCGATGCCTGGCAGCGGGTGTACATCCGGAACCCTGAATGGTACTTACTTATCTTGGGCAGTGGGGTCGGCCAAGTTGATTCTGTTGAAGAGGAGATCAAAAGCCAGGTCGTTGAACAGGGGCTGGAGCGAGTTTTCTTTTTGGGAGAAAGCGATAGCCCTGAGTTTTTTCTAGCTAATTGTGATATTTTTGTCTTTCCCTCCCGTTTAGAAGGGTTCCCCAATGCCCTTATGGAAGCCATGGCAGCAGAACTGCCGGTGGTTGTCTCACGTATCGGAGGAAACAGCGAATTGGTCACTGACCATGAGACTGGTCTGTTGTTTGAGAAAGATGACCTCTCGGGCCTGGTTGAGACCTTAGAGCGATTTATAGTTGATCGTAAAATGAGAACTCGATTGGGGAAGAGGGCGAGGGAAGAGATGGTGAGGAGCTACTCTTTTGAAGCCATTGCCTCTTTATATGAGGGGGTGTATAGGCCCCCTTTCCCCGCGGGGCCCCCCCCCCCGGCGGGCGGCGGGGACTGAAGTTGTCTGGAGCCTGATTGAGCAGGTTGCTTGTTCATTCTTGAGGGTTGGTGTACTGTTTTTATAACTGGGAGTCTGTCGAGTTTAAACGTTTGTCTCTTCAGGTCAATCTATGGGTTGAATTCGGAACTGTAAAGCTGCTAAGTGGTTGATGTATATACTTTTAAAGCAAGCTTTCACTCTGTACTCCATAGGGTTGGTTTTTTGATAGGCAATTTTACTTTGTTTTGAAACCTTCTGCAATGCCGGAGGGAAATTCCTCTTTGGTGTTAAAGTGGTTGAGGGTCAGCAGATTGTGTTTGTGAAGAGTCCCCCGCAATTTTTTTAGTTCAGGAAGACTGCGATGACCCGTAACATCTTTAATCAATTGACCTATGTAAGTACTAGCCTGCGCCGGCAATTGTAGCCCTAGATGTGCTAGTAATCTTCCTTGACTTGGTCATAAGCGTTCAACTGAAAGGAAAGGGCAACTGAATATCTGTTGCCCACCTAAGGGAGAGGAGGTTCGGATGATATCCAGATCTGAGACAAAATATTTCAAGGGAATCGCCATACTTTTGGTGTTGTTCGGCCATTGCTTCCCACCCTTTTTCCCGTATGCCGAGATGTATGTGCCGGTCAAACGCTTCCTTTCTCAGACCGGGGTCGAGCTGTTTATGGTTCTCTCGGGCTACGGAGTTGCCGTCTCGTACTTGCAGTTAGATGCGGGGCCCTGCCAGTTCCTGAAGAGAC
>Ga0255430_10110_pt1 | contig 14541 bp, 15 predicted proteins | sample ANMaggSeSYBR02G3_FD_182660 | JGI IMG/M metagenome (GOLD analysis project Ga0255430, IMG submission 182660) | Sediment cell enrichment communities from methane seep in Santa Monica Basin, California, United Staets - ANME aggregate JGI... | ecosystem: Environmental > Aquatic > Marine > Cold seeps >...
TCGAACAACGTCAACAATCTTTATTTTTCATGATAGTGATATTTTGTCAAAAACAGCTTGCACAGAATGGTAAATGATATCTTAAAACATGTCGAATTCAATTCCACACACTTAATCCTTGTCCCTAATTCAAATTCCCCCATCAAAGATTTCTTAAATCTCTCAAGGTTATCTTCATATTTTTTTCAATTCAGTGATCCACAAGTATATTTATATGTAGGAATATATATGTTCAGTATATTCAATGCTGGGTAGTTGGATTGTGAGGTGGTAAGTTTAACTTGGCATAATATCCGATTTGCCCGTAAGTCATGTAATAGTAATTTCTTAATCAAAGACTTTGTTAGATTCCATTATTTATTTAATTTTCCTAATTTGTATCAATTACTCTATATGAGCCAAGGGGACCTACCCATGGCCTGCCAGGGGAGGAGGCCGGAGAGACCGGCCACCTCATGGACCCTGGGGCAAAGCTATTGGGTAGTGCCAGAAGATTCAAAGGTCTCCTTCATACTTCAGCCCACCTTTCCCACGTTTAATCATCGATTTCTGATGAGATTTAATTAAAAATATCGCTGTACGTCCCTGTTTTTTCTATTTTTTTGTAGCTCAATATTGTGGTTTCTCAATAATTATTACGACCAACATTTTGCACCTTTAATCAGACTGATTTGATGCCTACTAATGGCGTTTCAAAGAGATAATTATAAATATATTCACGACCAATAACTTTATCGGCATAATAGCTGATTGAAATGCCAAACATCATTGAATTGTTATAAAAGTCTTATAACCGTGGCACAGTTCAGGTAAATAATAAACTTCAATAGATATAAATATTTTGGATGTTGGCAAATCAACCACTTGATTATATTTCAGACTGAATACATATAAAAAAAGAACCACAATTGTATAAACTAATCATCAAAGTGTTGAGAATTACGACCAACAAATAGCAGAAATTTCGGAGCCATGCAGCCATCGATGGGGGTTTTGATTTTTGGGTGGGAAACTTGGGCTTCAGGCCACCTTTTACAGAATGCACAAAATCCTCATTCCGGTCATTCGACTGCGCTTCGCTTCGCTCATTCCCTGCATTTGGCTATTGTGCGGGATTAAACAGGTTGGGTAGGTAGTAATTCAATCAAACGTTCCGGGCTTATGGGGGGGACTGGCCCCCCAACGCCCTCCACTTACACATCATAGAGATAGGGGGGCACTTCGTGCCCTGTCGCCCTCTGGGACGGGAAGTGAGACATTCTTCAGGTTAAGAGCTGCTGGCTACCGGGGCGACCTGGGGAAGAGGAGCATGTGCAGTGAGCCAGGACCTTGGAGGATTGTGTGGAGTATGACTGGATTAGTATGCAAGGGCTACCAGCATTAAAGGAACGAAAATAATTTTCATGTTTTACAAGTTCTCTGATAAATAACCATTAAACAGGATTCAAAGCAACAAATCGTTTTGTTTAAATATAGTAAGACCTTGTACTTTTAGTACGAGGATAGTTATTTGTGATGCTTACAACATTAAATGTATAATCATTTAATAATTCACTGACATGAAGGCAGGATCACATCAAAGAAGTATTAACTGGGGATGAAATCGGTTATTGTCAGATTAGGATTGTTGAGATCAAGAGTTCTTCTGTTGTAATTGATTTTCCTGGTATGATAGCACCAAAAACTTTAAGGCTGTGATTTGACAACTTATTTGATAAAGGGTGTGGAAAATGAAGGACAGGATGTAATAAAGAAATTGGCGCTTGCACTCTAATTCTGACTTTAAGAGAATGATAATATGAGAGAAACAATAAAATCAGCCATTGCAATTCAATTTTTTATTTTCTTTATGATAGGCATTATTTCAGTTTTTCTTGCATTTTTTGTTCATTTTTTTATAGATCATTTGTTCCTAGATGATCCAGATAATTATATTGAATGGTTCACATTTGGAAAACTTATATTCAGTCTTTCTTTTAGTTATTCAATTTTGTTTGTGATTGGAATATTTTATTTGAAGGAGCAATCCATTATATTTGCTTCGAGGATATTTGTAATCTCACTTATGATTATGTTTATTGTTTTACATATCACTATAAATCATGCAACTTTATTACCTTTGCTTTTTCTTTTTATTTCAATTGCTATCAATTTGATAATTTTTAAAAATGATCCTCTTAAAGAATTTACATTATTAGTATTTGCTATTTCGATAGCTGGCCTCTTTTTTGTTTTACTTTCTTTATTTATATTGTTGTTAAATATGGGGGGCCATCTTGGTGAAATCAAATTATCTGGATTATTTGATTTTAGCACACCCTACGGTAGATAAAGCTATAGAGTACCAAGTTAGACAGTAGTAAGAGCAAATTCAGAACAGTTTTGATTAAAGCTTTGTCAGATGGGGTAAATAATTTAGTGCCGTTAATGTAATGTACACAATTCACACTTCATGAGACCTCCCTCAGTCACACAAAAGAGCATTCGCAACCATCCCAACGATAACCACCCCAGCGATTATATTCTGCTCAAGCTTCCATTTGCGACGGGAATGTCGCCAATCGCTAAGGCCACCTTGCGTTCGCTTGCGCTTCGGGCTGTGGTTGCCGATACTAGGGAACTCCGCACCGTATTTCGCAATACCGCACTTCCTGTTCTCTTCATCCGGGAGCAGACCCAGATGGGGGGATTTTAACCCGTAGTGGGACATGATTTTTTTTTACCTCCAATGTCCTGTTTATTTATCTTTCTCTTTTATGCTTCAAGGCACGCCGCCGGCACACCCAACCGCAGCAGAGCTGCGGGGTATAACGACTAAGATCAAAACATAGAAGCCAAATAATCTATAGGATTCAAAAGCTATGAGCATCCTCCCGATGCTCCGCACCCACCAGTGCGGAGTAGTGACGGGGCCAAGTAGTTCCCATAACCAACCCCCGCCCCCATCAACCCAAAAACCCATCTTCCGGCAGTACTCCCCGAACGCAGCGCGCCTCTGTCTGTAAGGTGGAGCATGGTATGAGGCTTTTTCCCGCACCAGCACAAAAAGATTAACCAAACCAAAAGTGCGAAAAATACTAATGCTATAATGTATTATAATCCACTATGACCACAATACAGGTAAGCAATGTCCTTCAAAATGAACTGATCAAGAGAAAACTCTTTGACAGGGAAACATACGAAGAAGTTATCTGGGACCTGATAGAAGACACAAGGGAATTGAACGACCAGACAAAAAGAGATATCGAAAAAGCTCGTGATGAAATAAAAGCCGGAAAGGTCCACACACTTGCACAGGTCAGGAAAGAGCTGGGATTATGACATATGGGATCATATTCTCAGATCATGCATTAAAACAATTAAAAAAACTGGAAAAAAACGTCCAGGAAAGAATTATTTCAACATTAGAACGAATAAAGATCCGGCCACAGGCCCATGTGACCAAGCTTGTTGGTGATCCAGGATACCGGTTGTGGGTGGGTCACTATAGGGTTATTTTAGATATCGATGAGGGGAACCTGGTTATTCTTGTCATAAAGATAGGGCATAGGAAAAAGATATACAAATGATGGAAAAACGGGTTAATCCTTACGATTACCGGATTTTCTAAGTTCCCTATAGATTCTCTACCGCTTCCACTTCGATGCCGTCGCACACCAGCACCTGGTTTATCTGCTCCTGTTTGAGGGTGTGGCTGCCTGCATATTTACCGGCATCTATCTTCTCGGTTCCTTCTGGTATACTTGACAGTATCTGCTCGCCTGGAAGCTGGTCGTATACCACAACGTCGGCTTCGTCTATTAGCCTGCGGGCTTTTAGTGTTAGTAGTTCGGGGTCACCGGGACCGCTGCCTACGAGATATACCTTGCCCGGTTTTGTGTTGTTCATGAGATTGTCTCCGTTGTTTAATGGGAATTATGGTTTTCTTATGGTTATGGAAGTATGATATAATTTCTTGATGGGGAAGTGATTGGGTTCTTATTGAGGGTTAAGAAAATGGGGTAAGTCAAACGTTGCGCTGGCACACCCAACCGCAGCAGAGCTGCGGGCAATAATTGTTAATATCAACAAAAAAAATCAAGAGGGAACAAGTAGGAGGATGAAAAAATGCCATTCGTATCAGGAAATATGAAATTTTTTACGAATAAAAATTCGCAGGGTGGTGCGGTCACTACCCCCAACTTATGATTCTGGCAGCCCCACGGTCCTGACCCCATGACCGGGACGCGGGGCATGCAGGGTGGTTGGTTATGCAGCTCACATTCTGTTTTGTGATGTGTTGACTGCTTTTTGGGTGTATGCGTGCCAGCTCCCTTCACTTTCGTTTAAAGAACAGCCAGTTCTTGTTCAACCACCGAATCCGGTCTTGATAAGCGCATACCTGCCCTGCATTTTGTTGCCTGATAGTTCGAACAGTATCTTTTCGTTCTCCCTGAACTCTTTGACCACAAGCCCGCCCCGATCCCAGAGTGTTATTGCATGATGAATATTGGCGTTGTTAGGCGATTGAACGCACATTTTTGGTAGCATGATTGGGAAATGTTTAAATTGTGAAAAATTAATGGTGTATATAATGACTGCAATTGCATTTGAATCAAAGCATGATACGATTACGATACCAAGGGATCTTTTTGAAGATATGCTTTCATCGTACCATAAAATGGATCAGATAATGGCAACTTTGGAAGTGTCATTGGACACTGAAACAATGAATTCGATCAAAAGAAGCAAGGAAGACATAGAAAATGGGGATTTTATGGATTGTTCTTTTGATGAAATTGATGACGTGTTAGCATAAAAATGGCATACAAAGCACGTCTTCCCAACAGTTTCCGAAAAGAAACAAAAAAAACTACCCGGAAATATCAAGTTAAAAGTGATAAAAGAGATTAAAACGATCTCCATTATTCGGCATCTGTACATCGATATTCTTCACGTCCACCTCGCCTGATATAAGCTTCGGCAGCAGCAGGTTGCGGGTGCGACATAAATTTCTAATGCATCCAAATCATTTCGATTAAGGGTAGGTACACCAGCCCCTGAATTAAATCGTTTAAGATCTAGCGTTTGCAAGTAATAATAAACGTAAAGTGGAAGGTTATTTTTGAAATTCTTGACCCACAACGTAGTATTGTGTAGCCAATAATTCTCATTAATGTACTGAATAAAACCCAATGAACCACTTCTTCCAGTTACAACACCTGGGGGCTCGATTTTGTATTCATTATGACATCCTATAAATGATGTGGAGCCAACCACAGGATAAGGGCCACCACACATATTTTTCATTGTAAGATCAAATCCTCTTTGTAATGCGATAAATTCTTTAAAGAAGATATGTTTTAATTGATTCGTCACTCCACCCCCTCCAGCTTCTTTGCTACCTCGTCAACCTCTCTGATAAGCTCATCTTCGGTGGGTAGGTATAATTTATATTTCGAAGCGAATATCTGTGTATTGTTCTCAGGGAGGGTGTAACGGGCTATGGTTTCTTTCTTATCGTGGCAGAGAATAATGCCAATCGTTCGTTCTTCATCCTTCGACCGAACCTCCCGGTCAAAATAATTCACATACATCTGCATCTGACCCAAATCCTGATGTCTAAGCTTCCCGATTTTCAGATCTATCAACACAAAACAATGGATCAGGCGGTAGTAAAAGACAAGATCCACATAGAAATGCTCCGCATCCAGTGTCATACGTTTTTGACGAGCAACAAAAGTAAAACCTTTTCCAAGCTCCAGCAAAAAACTTTGCAGATTATCAATAAGTGCAATCTCAAGCTCTTTCTTGGTATAAGCTGCCTGCTCATGCAATCCCAGAAATTCCAGAACATACGGATCTTTTATCAGATCACGGGGAGACTCAAGGATTTGCCCCTGTTCACCTAGAGCCTTCACTTGCATCTTATCCCTGCTCAGTGCCAGACGCTCGAAAAGCAGGGAATTGATCTGTCTATCAAGTTCCCGAACAGACCAGTTTTCAACTTCAGCTTCTTTTAAGTAGAACTCGCGAGCCGGTTCATTTTCCAGACGCATAAGCAGAGTATAATGTGACCAACTTAATTTGGCAGACAGTGTCTGCCGATTTTTAAAGGTGAGATAAAAAGTCCTCATGTTCCTAAGATTGCGAACTGAAAATCCTCTGCCAAACTCTGTTTATCTTCCTCCCTCTCCTTCTTCTCCAAGCCTGCTCATGGCGGCAGCCACCATAATGGGCAGCGTGATAGTAGCATCACCGTACACGGTCATGGCCTTTGCATCCTCTCCAACCTTGCCCCAGGACTGGGCCTCATCCAGGGTGGCACCGCTAAGTCCACCCGAGTCCGGCCGGTCCGTGGTCAATTGGATGGCATAATCAAAATCCTTTGGTGTGACCAGCATGCTTTGCAGGATATAGTTCTTTGGCACGCCGCCGCCTATAAGCACTGCACCGGCCCGCTTTGCCTCATAGCAGATATCCATGAACTCACGCATATCAGCAAAGGCATCCACTACCAATTTCCCTGCCTGCTTGAACAACCAGGCCTGTAGTCCCACAATCGAATCCTGTACTGCCGGGCAGTAGATGGGAATGCCTGCATCAAAAGCGCTTTTTAATATGGAATCTTTATCCTCCAGCCGGCTGCCAATGTGGGTAAGCAGTTCCCTGATAGAAATGGTCTGGTTCTCAAGTTGTGAATAAACCGACTGCAGGAACTCCTCCAGGTCAGTGAAATGCTCCTCTGGCAGGAACACATCATATATCCTGTTCACCTGGTCATGTTTCAACTGGATGTCATTCACCTGGTCAGACCCTTTGTAGTGGTGCAATCCAAGGCTCTCGATAATGTCATGTACCAGGTTGGCACCTGTGGTCACCAGTACATCGATATGGCCGTCCCTGATAAGCCCGCTTACGATATTTCGCATACCTGCCGGCACCATGGCTCCAGCCAGTCCGAAGAACCTGGTACATTCAGCATCCTCCAGCATGGCAGTGTAGATGTCCACGGCTTCTGCCAGCCTGCCGGCACCGAAAGCACAACCGCTCATCTGGTCGATCAGTTGGTCTACTGACATATTCGGGGTAATGGCAGCGTGGCGGATGGGTTGTTCGAGCTTGCTGAGTTTGTTATGTTGGTTCATGGAAGATCCTATCAACTCAATATAATGATAGTCTATGCTTATATTTACCTATCCTCAGTTTTCCTAAGTTTTATATAATCTTGTTACACTATGGTTGTCGATACATAACGGAAATACCATATTATTGTATCCATTTCAAAAAGTATGGCAAAGTGCAAAATTAATATAGACACAGATTTCACAGATTACACTGATTTTCACAACAACTATTAATCTGAGTAATCAGTGAAATCTGTGTCTCAAAATTCCGAGCAATATGGTCAATTACCATTTAATTTGAAAGGGATACATATTATTCATATATACCATGTTCATTACAACCAATATTCCCTTTCGCCGGAGCGATCATTAAATGGACTTTAACTATAATCCCAAACAAATCGAACCAAAATGGCAGCAGCGCTGGGAAGAATCAGGCGCTTTCAAAGTAACAGAAGACCCATCCAGGCCAAAATACTACTGCCTTGAGATGTACCCGTACCCATCAGCCACTCTGCACATGGGACATTTGCGTAATTATTCCATTGGTGACAGCATTGCAAGGTTTAAAAGGATGCAGGGCTACAATGTGCTCTATCCAATGGGCTACGATGCCTTCGGCCTGCCTGCAGAGAATGCAGCAATCAAGCAGAAGATAGACCCGGAAACCTGGACCCGCAGCAATATCGAATCAATCAAGGCCCAGCAGCAGGAAATGGGGCTGTCATACGACTGGTCAAGGCAGATACAGAGCCTTGATGCGGACTACTACAAATGGAACCAGTGGATATTCCTTAAACTGTATGAACGGGGCCTGACACTCAGGGAGAGCGCCATCATCAACTGGTGTCCCGATTGCAACACCGTACTTGCCAACGAGCAGGTCATTAGCGGCAGATGCTGGCGGTGCTCATCAGTGGTTGAGCAGAAGGAGTTGAAGCAGTGGTTCTTCAGGATAACCGACTATGCCGATGAACTCCTGTCTGACCTGGACGGACTTGACTGGCCTGAATCTGTCAAGCTGATGCAGCGCAACTGGATAGGACGCAGCGAAGGGACCATTATCAATTTCAACATTGAAGATACGGGCGAGATCATTCCTATATTCACAACCAGGCCCGATACCGTGTTCGGGGTCACGTTCATGGTATTTGCACCCGAGCACCCACTGATAAAAGAATGGGTAAAAGGTACAAATTACCAGGCACCGTTCGAGGATTTCCTTGCCGAGGTGCAGCAGGAAGATAAGTTCCAGCGCATAGCTGCAGACAGGGACAAGAAGGGATTATTCATTGGGAAGTACGCTGTAAACCCGCTGACAGGTGAGAAAATATCAGTATTTGTTGGCAATTTCGTTATCTACGAATATGGCGGTGGAGCTGTGATGGCAGTGCCCGGCCACGACCAGCGTGACTTCGAGTTTGCAAAGGTATATGATATTCCCATCAAAGTAGTAATCCAGCCAGAGGACAGGGAACTTTATGCCTATGAGATGACCGAAGCTTATATTGATGACGGGGTACTGGTCAACAGTCGCGAGTTCGACGGCATGAACAACCGTGATGCCATAACCAAAATAAGCGACAAACTGGAAAGTATGGACCTGGGCAGGCGTACTGTCAATTACAAACTAAGGGACTGGCTCATATCAAGGCAGCGCTACTGGGGCACACCCATACCCATCATCTACTGCGACAACTGCGGCACCGTGCCCGTACCTATCAAGGACCTGCCTGTCAACCTGCCCAAGGATGTGGAATTCACAGGCAGCGGCAACCCGCTGGCCACTTCACAGACCTTTATCGATACCACATGTCCAACATGCGGCAGGGTTGCCCGCAGGGAGACTGACACCATGGATACCTTTGTGGACTCATCCTGGTATTTCTTCAAATACTGCAGTCCCCATTCAGAAGATGTCCCGTTTGACAGGGAAGCCGCATCATACTGGTTGCCTGTAGACCAGTATATCGGAGGCATCGAACACGCCATCCTGCACCTGCTGTATGCCAGGTTCTTTACAAAGGCACTGAAGGATATCGGTCTGACAGATGTAAAAGAACCCTTTGCAAGGCTGCTGACCCAGGGCATGGTGAACAAGGAAGCACCTTATTGCGAGCAGTGTAGTAGGTTCTTATCCCCTGAAAATTTTGAGGGAGATTCGTGCAGTGCCTGCGGCAGTAAATATATTATGAAGAGTGCAAAGATGTCCAAAAGCCTGGGTAATGTGGTAGACCCACAGGTACTTATGGAAAAGTATGGTGCCGATGCTTCACGCTTCTTCATCCTGTTCGGCTCGAACCCTGAGCGGGAACTGGAATGGTCTGATACTGGCATTGATAGCGTCCATAAATTCCTTGAAAAGACCTTCCGCCTGCTGGTGGAACCGCCCGGTCCGGTGAAGGATACAACAGATGCCAGTGATGATCACATCAATTTCATAATAAACAGCACCATAAAGGGCGCAACCGGGGCCTTTGAAGACCTGAAACTCAAGGATGCCATCAACTATATCATGAAGCTTGTCGATGAACTGTCTGATTATGCCCGCTCACCTGTCAATATGGAACTCTACGACCAGGGCAGGAGGGCTATTACAATGCTATTGAGCCCTATTACCCCACATCTGTGCGAGGAAGTATGGGAGTTCACCGGACATGATGGTTTTATCGGCCAGACCCGGTGGCCTGAATATGACACTGACGTGGTCAGCAAATCAAACGAGTTTAAATGGAACATGCTCCAGGACCTGATTGATGACATAAAGGAGATAATCAAGGTTGCCAGGATAACCTCGCCCAGGGTCATCAGGCTCGTTACGGCGGCAGGATGGAAGTTCGAACTTGCCGGTATTTTCAGGCAGGAATTTGCAAAGACCAAGGATCGGGGGCAGATCATGAAGGCCCTGATGTCCACTGACCTGAAGCGCTATGGCAAGCAGGTGAACCAGATACTGGGCAAATACATGGATGACCCTGCCCTGGCACCCTCTATTGATATGGGGCAGGAGGAGGAACATAATTTCCTGAGAAGTGCAATAAAAATATTTGAATCACACTTTGGCTGCAGGGTTGAACTATACCTGGAAGAGGACTCAAAAGAGAAAAAAGCAGCAAATGCCATGCCTGGCAGATCGGCGATAATGATCGACTAGGACCAGGGTTGGATGCAGGGAGACCGGTTGTAATACCGGTTCATTCTGCAAAGCATACTTTCCTGCTCAGCCAGATTACGAACAATTAATTACTACACATACTAATATACTATATGAGAATAAATGCCAGAATCACAGATAGAATTTGAAGTGAAAGCTCCTATAGAATCTGTATGGGGTCTGATGGCTGACCCGGAAATGAGTACTCACTGTATTCCCGGGCTGCTGTCATGTGAGATCACAGGACCCAATACTAACCTGTGGGTAATGGAGTTCCAGATAGGACCTATTATAAAAAGGATCGAGATGCGCAGTACGACTGTTGAACTGGACCCGCCATACCATGGGAAATGGGTGGGCAAGGCAAAGGGTATCAGGATGAGCGGTGAGATCGATCTTAAGGAGAATACTAATTCCAGCACCATTGTATCCTATAAGTTGACGCTGAAACCAAAAAGCATTTTTTTGTTATCCATGTTATCTTTTATCGAGGAAAAACTAAAACGTGACGTTAAGCAGTACGCTGAGAATGTGAAGTACCATGTAGAAAAGAACATTTAATTTGAAGATAATACAGGTTATACCAGATTTCAGGTGGTTCCAGGATTTTGTTACGAAAGGCTCGGATCGAAGATGTGCCGCAGATCAGGCAGTTGATCAATATATATGCCAGACAGGAGCTCATGCTGCCGCGGGCCATGGGGGAACTGTATGAGCTGGTAAGGGATTTTTATGTTATCGAGGAGGATAACAAGATAATCGCCTGCTGTGCCCTGCATGTGACATGGGAGGATTATGCAGAGATATTGTCCCTGGCCGTTGCCCCGGATAAGACAAAAAAGGGATACGGTTCAAGGATACTTGAAGCATGTCTCGGGGAGGTCCCGCAACTGGGGATCAGGCATGTGGTAACCCTGACCTATGTAAGTGAGTTTTTTAAGCACTATGGATTCAAAGTGGTGGACAAGTCTGTCCTCCCGCATAAACTGTGGAGCATGTGTGTGAATTGTCCACGTTTCCCTGACTGCGATGAAATTGCGATGATGAAGAATATGGAATAACAATATCAAGTGGAATAAGAGGATAATTTAATAACATGGATTATACACAAGGAAAACTGAGCCGCGTTTTCGTTGCCCGTATCGATCACGAAGAAGACCTGCTGTCTGAACTGGAAGACCTGGCTGTAAGTGAGAATATCAGGTCGGCCTTCTTTTTCTTACTCGGTGCAACCGGCGGTGCCAATGTAGTAACCGGACCAAAAGAGAAATGTATACCACCAGAGGTTATCAGGACACAGGTCGACAATGCCAGTGAAATACTGGGCATGGGCAACATTTTCTGGGAGGACGACAAACCTAAGATACATATCCATGCATCAGCATGCAGTGGCAGCGATATTGTCATGGGTTGCTTTAGGGAGTTCACTGAGGTCTTCATGGTAATAGAGATTGTGATATTCGAGATAGAAGGTATCGTAGCCGAGAGGGTGTTTGATGAATATATCGGTTTTTCACCTATAAGATTCTACAGGTGAAAAACACAACTGTTAGCGATATATTTTTATCATATCAGGGAATGTAGGTTGTACCTTCATGCCCAGGTGGCCTAGTCGGTTAGGGCGCCAGACTCATAGGGAAATTACAGAGAGCGTCTTATGGTCTCCTGAGAAATCTGGAGGTCACGGGTTCGGATCCCGTCCTGGGCATATTTTTTCATTTTTATTTAAATACAGGGTTGTACGACTGAGCCCTGGAAAAACCTCAATATCAAAAAGGATAAGTACATCATCACCAATAATTTATCAATCTTAAATAATTTAAAGGACAGGGAAGATGAAAAAGGAAAAAAAGTTTGGCACTCAATGTGTTCATGCAGGAGAAGCACCGGATCCTTTATTTGGAGCGCATACAACACCGATATATCAAACATCCACCTTTGTATTTGATAATGCTGAGCAAGGTGCTGTACGGTTTGCCGGCGAAGAAGAAGGATACATATATACCCGTGTAGGGCCAAACACGCCCACACATGCAGTTCTTGTAAAAAAGATCGCTGCTCTTGAAGGCGGTGAAACAGGTCAAACCTTCTCATCTGGAATGGCTGCAATAACTGCCATTGCTCTTTCCCAGCTTAAATCTGGGGACCACCTTTTATCAGCTAATGTGGTCTACGGTGGTACATACGGATTATTCTCCTCAATTCTAACCAGATTCGGCATTGAAGTCAGTTTTATTGATATGTCAGATCTCGAAACCGTGAAGAAAAACTTAAGAAAAAATACAAAGGTCATCTTTTTAGAAACACCTGCTAATCCCACTATGATCGTTAGTGATATTAAAGAGATATGTAAATTGGCCAGGGATATTGATGCTCTTTCTATCGTTGATAACACATTTGCCACTCCCCGCTTCCAAAGACCATTACAATTGGGTGCGGACGTTGTTGTTCATAGTTGTACTAAATATATTGGTGGTCACGCAGATCTTATAGGTGGCGTTGTTATCGGAAAAAAAGAATTTATCAAAAGTATGGCATCTGTAGTTAATTATACCGGAGGAACAATGGGTCCACATGAAGCCTGGTTGTGTATTCGGGGATTGAAGACGCTGCATCTTAGAATGGAAAAGCACGCCAGCAATGCTATAAAAGTAGCAGAATTCTTAGAGGCACATCCCAAAATAGAGTGGGTCAGGTATCCCGGACTACCAAGTCATCCACAATATGAAATCGCCAAAAAGCAGATGAGTGGATTTAGTGGTATGATTTCTTTTGGAATTAAGGGGGGCATAGAAACTGGACAGAAACTTATGAACAACGTTGAATTATGTTCTTTAGCAGTTAGTCTCGGTGCAGTTGATACCCTGATCCAGCATCCTGCTTCTATGACTCACGCAAATATACCCATAGAAGTAAGAACCAAGACTGGAATAACCGATGACCTGGTGAGGATTTCCGTAGGTATAGAGGAGGCAGAAGACATAATTGCAGATCTAGATCAAGCTTTAATGAAACTATAGATGATACAATGATTCGATAGCAGAGTTATTATAAATCAACACTTCGCCCAATCCCTTGTCAACATAGACCTTCTTCGCAACTGTTTATTTCGGATGTAACTGTTGCATCTGTATTGTACAATCGTAAAGTATTATGCTTGTCTGATTTCAATAACAATTCATGTGTCATCGGTTAAGAGTAATATTGTTATAGAACACGGATTGCACGGATGACACGGATCCGCGCGGATACGAAAATAAATCCGTGAAAATCCGTCAAATCCATGTCGTCCGTGTTCGATTTAAATTAAATTGGAGAATCGTATGAAATCATTGGTCTTTTGGAAAATAATACATGCCGACTCTGTCAAACGCCTTAACCGATGACCAATGAATAACAATTGGAGAGGACACCATAACATGAAAATAACAGAGATAACCCCATTCCTTGAGAAGATAGCTCCGCCCGAACTGGCAGATGGATCGGACAGGGGCAGGATCGGCTTAATACTTGACCTGGATAATGAGATCAATAAGATTGCCACTGCCCTGGATGTTACCGACCATGTGCTGCAGGAGGCTGCTCTGGCCGGTGCTGACCTGCTGGTGGCCCACCATACCCTAATCTACGAACCTGTAAGCCAGATATCAAAAACCCTGGCTGATACCCTGAAGATAGCACTGGATAACGACATATCGATCTATGTGATGCATACCAACTATGACAGTGCGCCCGGTGGGGTCAATGACGTACTTGCAGAATTACTTGGACTATCAAATGTAAGAACTGCCGGCCCGGGCCGGATAGGAAATGTTGCCCCAACAGATACGGAAAAACTTGCAGAATTTACAGCCAGGCGGCTGGATACCCATGTGAGGTACATAGGTGAACATGAAATTGAGACTGTAATGGTTCTGGGCGGCAGCGGACTTCGGAGCGAGTATATCGAGATGGCACTGGACGTGGGAGCTGATGCCTTTATTTCAGCTGAAATGCGTCACGATGTAATCCCATATGCCAGATACATATCGTTAATAGATGCAACCCACTATGCAACTGAGAACCCGGCTATGTTAAAACTTGTTGAAAGGCTGCCTGTTGAATCCGTATTCATCGACCACAGGCCGCAGGTACACGTGATCGTTTAATTTCAGGTCGTGTCCAATTAAGCGTGGCTTTACAGAAGTATCATTATGTGGCAGGACAAATTGCCTGATTTTAGTATGTCACTTATAGCCCCGACCACTCAACCGCCGGAATAAGATCCGAGGCATCCGCGGA
>Ga0255430_10121_pt1 | contig 13966 bp, 10 predicted proteins | sample ANMaggSeSYBR02G3_FD_182660 | JGI IMG/M metagenome (GOLD analysis project Ga0255430, IMG submission 182660) | Sediment cell enrichment communities from methane seep in Santa Monica Basin, California, United Staets - ANME aggregate JGI... | ecosystem: Environmental > Aquatic > Marine > Cold seeps >...
ATTCTTGCGAACTTCTCTGAGTGGCAGTCTCCGCATACTGCGATCATCTCCTCCCTGGGTGCGTTCCATTCATCCATTGTCAACCTTGCAAGCTTTGCAGGACCTATAAGGTCGAACCTTGGTGTTGGATTTCCGTCTGCATCAAGGACACCGTATGATTTTAAGACAGATACCCTGTCTTCGGCCCATTCTTCGTTTGGCTCCTCAACCCTGACGCCAAGGAATCCCCATGAAGTAATAACATAGTGGCTTCCGTCACTCATGTGGCACATTTGGCACGTTGGAGCAGTGTAACTTTCTTTCGCATCGCTCAATGGTGCGCTCCAGTCCCAGTCGTCGCCTTCTGTCAGGTAGATCGAACCGTGTTTCGAGGTAGAGTACATCTCCCACTGGGCATGGTCGAAGCCCTGATGGCATGTCATACATGCTTCCGGTCTTCTTGCTTCCTCTACTGAGAAACTGTGCCTCGTATGGCAGTTATCACAGCCCACCACGCCGTAATGATACTCATCCCAGCCAGTCTCATCTTTCGCTCCGATCTTGTGGCATCCTCCGCAGCCCTTCTGACCTTCCATTAGTTCTTTTGGCTGATCGGCTGTCGTCGGCATCACCATAAACGCAGTCCACGCGATGCTGTGCTTCCCGTCCATATACTGGGCGTCCTGCTTTGCATGACACGCACCGCATGTCTCGTGTGTCGGCATCTTCACATTATCCACGGTATCAGCCGAGTTGTGTGCGATTCCGTGACAGGTCGAACAATCTATTTCACTTCCCATCACGCCGCTCTTGAAGTCATCGACGATCTCAGGGGTGATGGTACTGTGACAATCCGTACAGATCGATGCTGCTGCAGGTCCCACGCACGCTAGGATCAGGAGCGTCAGGAACATTGATAGCACCATAGTCACTGTAAAATGTTGTTTCATATTTTTATTCTCCATAATTTTATTATTCAATAGTCCACAAGTTTGTTGATCAATTAATTTCTATCAACTATGGAATAACGAAGTGTGTTGCGAATATTTAATGGTATGGTACGAAAATTGTCGTCCATAAATCTCAATTAAAGTATGAAATTCGATATGGAAATATGATATCCCGTAAAAGACGCTTGAGAGTTGCTCCTATATCACTAAAGCCATCTGTACCAAGTATTGCATTCCTCTTTCGGCTAAAGATGAACTTGAGTATGCCCATACTTATAAACGTGCTAAGTTTCACATCGCGACAGAGAACAAGTGTAAAAAAAAAGCTTGTATGTGAACTCTTAGAGAACCACGCAGGTGAGAACATCCTGATCATCGGGCAGTTTATTTCGTAATTAGAAAAGCTTGCCAGATCATTGGGGCTGCCAATTATCACAGGTAAGACCAGTTAAGAAATGATAAGAATTTCAGTTCTAATGATAACGATTTCTTAACATTGAACTGATTTAATGAAGGTTCACTTTTTTCAAGTTACATATTACCCCACATAAAAAAAGTCAATCTTCTCAAATGATCATTTCATCTTTTTCTTGGCCTTTGCAAGTTTCTTCTTGGCATCACCGCTTCCTGAAGCAGCCAGTTTTTCAAGTTCTTCCAATTGTGCCTTTTTCTTGGCACTCTTCCTTCCCATATCCTTCTTAGACATCGCCATAGAAGATATATTTAGTAAATAACTTTGTTGATATTAATAATTATACCCCGCAGCTCTGCTGCGGTTGGGACAAACCGAGTAACAACTTCTAGCCTGAAGTACATATTAACATATATGACCGAATTAAAACATGCATGCTACTGTGTTTATAAAATTCGGTGCCATGTGTTTTTTTTCTGCATGAAAACGAAACTACAAAACGACGGCACGTCATGCCCCGCAGCTCTGCTGCGGTTGGGTGTGCCGTCGTAACGTTTGACTAGCATCAAAACAACTATTTTTGACGCTATAGTTCTGACTCAATAAGGTGGGCTGGCAGCAGATAGCAAAAGGCACCTTCCGATACATGGCTTTTAAACTTCGCAGTAGCTATTCTCGCCTTTGCCGGCTTTACATATACCTTACCAAAGGATTCCCTAACGATCAGCCACACTCTTCCGCCAAGCACGAAAATCTCATCGACCGGATACTGCACCTCGCCTATCATTTTCTTGGAATTGACATCGATAACCTTTACTACTTTGTTTGATGGAATATTCGAATGAACCTCACCCTTTTCTCCAAGATCCATCAATTTGGTTGTTGCACACCATTTATCATAGATTTTATCAATCCATTCGCTGTTCACAAGATGAATCAGGATATCTTGCAGTTCTTCATCCGGGCAGAATTCTTCGAACAGATTTTGAAAGTATCCATCGGTAAGCCCATTCGGATTGGCATAAAGCACAGAGAATACCTGCTGCACCACAACAGACGGATCGTGCGAATAATCAACCGGTTCGATGTATCCTGTCATTGCAGCATGAAACATCCCTTCAAGAAGCATCCGTTCATCCCCGGAACCATATAATGCAAAGACCCGGTTTCTTTGCATACGCCTGCTACCTCGCCCGATCCTCTGGAGGAGCGATGAAATGCTCCATGGGACTTCTGCAAGTACGATAGCATCGATATCCCCTACATCAATCCCTATTTCAAGTGTCATAGTAGCTACGCAAACGCCGTAATGTGCGTCCTTCATGAATTTTTCGGATTCATCACGAATCGATCTGCTTAAACTACCATGATGGACAACAACACAGTTAGAACCCCACAGATCAATGCATTCCCTTGAAAACACTTCTACTGTGACCCTCTTATTACAAAATATCAGCAATTTTTTAATGTTCTCTCTTCTTACACAGTCAAATATTTCTTTAGCCGATTCAACAAGCGTATAATCAATTTCTCGCTTATCATGATCAGTGATGATCTCAAAATCTCCAAGATATCTACTTCCTACATCCTCCGGACATGCTACGGTAGCAGACAGGGCATATATATTGAAATATGTGTCTGAAACGCATTTTAACCTTTTCAAAAGCAGCATGAGTTGATCCCCTCGATATGTGTTGTCAATAAGATGTATTTCATCGAGTATGACCGCTTTTATCTTTTTAAAAGAATTGGGATGTCTGCAGATCAGCGAATCAAACGATTCCGGTGTGGTGATTAGAACATTTGAAGACTTATCAGGATTAAATCGTGGCGTATCGCCTGTCTTTAACGATATCGATACCCCAAGTTCGTCCAGCTGTCCCTTGAGGCGGTCATACATATCATTAACCAGTGCCTTTGTCGGAGAAATGTAGAGGATTGCCATACCATCCGACTCTTCCTTCAAATTTCGCTCTATCAGCGGTGCAATCACGGCCTCGGTCTTTCCACTGGCAGTAGCTGAAACAATGATTGCGTTTTTCCCATCCAGAACCACAGGAATGGTTCGTGATTGAATAGGTAAAAGCCTGCCATATCTGCCAAAAAAAGTAATCCACGTACGTTTGAGACTTCGCCTATCAGAGTACATCCAGTAATTCTCCAATTGGCTTATCAGGATGAAAACGAGTGAGATCAAGAGCCTCTACCAGCCCCTTGATGAATCTGCGGGTGTTATTCTTTGGTATGTACGTAAAAACACGTGGGTCTGCCTGGAAATCGTATGCCAAATCGTACAACGAGATAATCTTTTTTGAAATATTCTCAAAATATTGTGTACTAATGGGCCCAATTTCAAATTTCTCAACGCTATTTAGCGGTTCTATGCTAAATAATTCATCGTCAGGAGTGAACGCAAATAGGGTTTTTAAGTTACACGGGACTTTCCATGTAAAAGGTAGCTTGAAATGACCGCAATACTGCAAATTGCTGTAATAGCCCCACCATCCTTTGTAAAGGTAATGCTTATAAAAATTTTCCGCGTTAGTCTCTATTAGTGATAGCTCATCATTGTTAGCTGCCAGAAAAAGTCCCTTTAAAAAATTCCAGCTTTTATTATTCTGGTATGATGAATGCCAGAACGAGTCAACGCTCTCGGCTTCATCGAATAGGATCAAAAACCCATTAAGTCCAAGAATGTTTTTTGCTGCCCAGCTTATCCCACCTAATATATAACAATAAATATTTCCACATGTTGAATAATTATACATCCTGGGATGGTATGTCGATTCTCCTTCGATCCACTCATAGATGTGTTCGTCATCCTCTCCTGACCGTATTTTTTCGATTATTATTCCCAGGTACTCATGTTCCTGCAATGCATACCAATCAGGACTTGCTGCAATATCTCGCAGAAATTGCCTGAAATCGCCGTTATGCGTTTTGAATTTGAACGAACGAATTATAGCCTCGTATATAGCCTTTGGTTTATGCAGAGGCAGTTCATTGGGATCAAGTTCAACCTTTGCGACTGCCCAATTGCTTTTAAGGACCGATGAGTATAAATAATCCAGAAGATGTGTCTTTCCAATCCCATACTCTCCGGAAATTATCAAAGATCCGCTGTTTTGGGTATTCAGCCACTCTTTGATCTGCCCGATCGCTTTATCTCGCCCGAATGTGAACTCGTCTACCTGTCCATGAGAAACAATACCTAATCTAAGTGCTTCTATGATTTTTCTTGCCTCAAAACGTTCTTCTGGTAAGACTGATTCTATTGGTTCTGTGATTCCAACGGTTGGAACCGGTGTGTCACCTGACAGAAATTCAAGCTCGTCCTGTCTGATCCATCGTAAAATACCATCCTCGAACTCAACAAACATCTCAAATCCACCAAACCGGGTCTGCTGCACACTTCCAATCCCGTACGTGGCATGCTTCACAAACCACCTCGTTTTATCCAACTTCAGACCTCACTATACGGTTTTACGCAACTTATGCAGCGCTTTGATGAGATTTTTAACAAATTCTCTCTTGTATCCGATTTCGAGCTTCCGTTCATATGCTGCTTTTGCAATATCAGCTATCGTTTCATTGAGTACACTTGTTTCGAACTTTGTACTGTATGCAATCTCGTAGATCGCACTCAATTTTCTTCCGATATCTGCCAACAATTCCACAGGATCTGCAGATACTTCTTCAAGATATATCTTCACTCCTGTTGGATTTGTCTCTGCATTGAAGACCGAAGAGAGTCTTTGCCGTAGAGCTTCGTAAGCCTGCGTTCTTCCTTCAAGAAAGTTCTCATCGGGAACTGCATAGAACCACATTGCATTTCTGAAGTTGGCATGTCCGCATTCATCTATCAACTCCCTCATATTGCCCAAAAGGGCTGCTTTTTGCTTTGTGGTCATGCTTGGAGTCTGTTCAGCCTCGTCCATAAGAACGACAATTCCTGCATAGTCCATATCTCGAACCCACTGGATAAGAGAGCGGATCATTTTAAATGCAGTGCTTTTATCTATCTTTTCAAATATTCTAAAATTCTTGAGTAGGTTCTTTGGTGGGTTCTCTCCTTTTAACCACTGGATGATCAGCGTGAAATCATCATTACGCTTTTCTGCCAGACTTAAAAAGGCCTCTTTAACTGCATTTCTAAAGCTCGTGCTTTCGTAGGGACCTAGTGCCAACGCATAGGCATTGAGTTCATGTGATATAAGATCCCCAGACAGTTTGTTTGCCATTTCCTGATACTTCCGGTTATACCATGTTTTGATAACCGCCTCAATTCCCTTGTCATATCCTGACAGCAGTTCTTCCGGGGTCTGTGGGTAGATGAGATTTGCAGCAATGGTTTTGTATACTTGTTCTAATTTGTGAAATGGCGTCTGTTCCGGACTCAGAACTATGTATGAGGCAATATAACCGTAATTCCATGCAACTTCCCTGATAGAGTATAAAAAATGGGTTTTTCCACCACCATATACTCCTATCACCATTTTAAACGACGAACCGCCGTCTTTTATGAAACTTCCAAGATAATCCTCATCGATTGTTTTGAGATAGCTGTCTAATCCGGCTGTGAAGTATTGAAATCCATATTCAGGAGGATTTCCCTGTCCACCCACAATCTCTATAATTTTTCTTGCTGAAATAGAGTCTATGCCATCTTCATAGAGCCCATATTGCATGATCACACTTCCCTGAACTTGATATGTGAGATATATGTGCCATCTCCACGTTCATTAGATGGAATCCAGATAAACCCGGACCTTCGTCTCGTATATGCTCTTGTAGCAGTAACAAGGCTCAGTACATGGTCCTCTATCGTCCGTTGTTTTAATTGATAGAGATCATAACTAAAAAAGACACGTCCATACTCTCTGTAACTGCTTTTTACCGGATTTATTTTAAAATTTTTATTTTGGGTCAATAGTGCATATTCCAGAATAATATCAGAAACAGGAATTGAATCTCCTATTGTTTTTTTACTGCGATGAGCAGTTGCTTTATATGCTTCGTATAAGTGTAAGAGGAATATTTCGTCATCAAAATTACGACTGGTAATCTTCTTGTGACTTGCTTGAAGTTTTTTTGCTACTACTTCGGGAATTGGTTTACAGGTGTCCAACCGCTCTTGCTGTGGACCGTACCAGATTGTGACGTTATTATTGTATAGTTTCACTTCCAGTGTGTAAAACAAAACCTTGAGTAACGGGTAGTTTCCACTTAATTCGAATTCTACCTGTTTAAGTGCATCTTCCAGCCTCTGGCCAAAACTCCTGTTTGCTTGCTCCTCCCACTCAGGCATTTCTGATTTCACAGGACGAATACGTTGTTCTACATCTTCTTCGATCAAATCTGTGAGTCTGGTCTGTTTCAATATCTTTTCAATTTTCATCAACTCTTGTTTTATTTTATAGATATTATTCGAAGGTTCGTTTTCCGTAAGTCTTTCGATGGTACGGATGGCTTTGCGCATGTTTCTAAGATATCTTTCTTCTTCGGACATGGTTCGCAGAACGTCAACAACGGGTTCCGGAGTTTCTGTTTCACTCAACTCGTTTGTATACATGTTTACGCATTATGCTTGTATTATTCATAACATTGTTGATTTGAGTGTGTTACTTGTCAAAGTGAAAATTCCCACAACCAGGTGCCCGCCGCCGTTGATTCTCCCCTCAGGAATCTCCTCCTGCAGCTCCCTCACCATCCCGGGAATATTCATCAGCACACCACGGCTGCGCAACACAACAAAATCCGGCCCGTACCCAAGTGTCACAATCGCCTTACCAGAATACTTACGGCACAGCCGGTCATGCACCTCACCGCTGGTCTTACCCGGCGGCGGGAACGTGATGATCAGAACATGGTGTCATTATATTCTTTTGTCACATAGGCAGCAGTTCCCTGGCAAAAAGGTAAATATAAATCAATTGAAGATGACTAAGATTTGTCATGAAATTAAAATTCATTATTGAAGGTAAAAAAACTCATGATGTAGGTTACAGAGTCCTATTGATAAATAAGGCACTTACTCTTGCAGTAAATAACTTTTATACGTTTAATACCTTTATTGACGATGTTCAGACAGTCATTGCCATGATCGAAGCTGATGATGAAATATTAGAGGAATTCAAGGCTTTTATACATTCCACAAAACCGAAAGACGCTGAAGTAGAAAACATCAAGATTGAAGAATATAAAAGAAGAATTCCAACAATTGAACAATGCATGCAAGCTTTCCAGATAGAACAATGTGACAAAGCTATTCAAATTCTATCAAAATGACTCAAGAAAATGAAAATTTCGGACAGGATAAACAGGATTGACAAGATACGATCCAATCCTGTATATCCTTTAAATCCTGTCAAAAGATTTGATTGAAACTAAGAAAATTACCTGTATCGATATCGAAATGCGTTTATAATTTCCTATACGTTGAAAAACAGGGCAGTAAGCTGGAATTACAGATATTGATCATCGGTTAAGGAGTTTGACAGAGTCGGTATATATTATTTTCCAAAGGACCAATAATTTCATACGATTCTCCAATTTAATTTAAATCGAATACGTATGACACGGATTTGACGGATTTTCACGGATTTATTTTTTATCCGTGCGCATCCGTGTCATCCGTGCAATCCGTGTTCCATTACAATATTACTCTTAACCGATGACACATGGAATTACAGAACTCTATTGTTACCATCAAAGCAGAAAGGGAATAAACCAGATTTTATCTCCCCAGTGTTCACCCCTTCACCCCATCCCAACCTCAGCCTTCCCAATCTTCTTAAGCCAATTTCGCTAGGTCTTCCCGCCTCAACCCCCCAACGAACTTAATACTCCCCACAACCAGGTGCCCGCCGCCGCTGATGCAAACCCCGACATCTCCTGGCACATCTCTCGGTATTATCCTCCCTGAGCTTCTATACTATTCTGTGGATAACTTGCATGTGCTTACTGCTATCGCCAAACTCTTCGGGACTATATACTAAACTCTTCACACATCAAAAACATCCAAGCCGGTATAAAATTTACCTGTTTACCGCCGATATCCTGCAATCCTATTCTTTCTGATGTCACAATTATCCCAACATCAGAACTTAGCTCATCCATACAGGCAAGCAAGCCCTTTACATCGCCTTTTGATATATTCTTGCCGTACTTTACCTCGATAGGCAGCAGACCGGAAGGGGTCTGCAACAGTATATCCACTTCAAGTCTTGCTTTATTCTGCCAGTAGAATAACTCAAAACCCAGGTGTTTCAGATGATTATAGACAGCAGTCTCGATCTTCAATCCTTCCTTTGTATCTATCAACCGGAAGAAAGCATTATCACCGACATATATCTTGGGGTTCTTCCTGAAACTCTTTAACGTGCTTTTTGAATACAGGTAACTCCTGGAAATAAAGAACGAACTGGCCAGGTATTCGATATAAGTCTTAACGGTCTCATATTTGGTATTCAAATTATTGGTAAGGGTATGGTAGTTGATAACGTTGCCTGACTCCTTGACAAAAGAATAGAACATGCCTTCAAGCACATCCGGACGTTTAACTTCAAAGAGATTGAGTATATCCCTGTAAAAAGTGAGGTCAAGTACAGTCTTGATATAATCCCTTATCCTTTCCTGGCCCGACATTGGATACAATTCCGGATACCCGCCAATGAGTGCATATTTATCGAATAATAATTTAATCTTCTCTGTATCAGGGGGATAGCTTAAATCAAATGCTGATAAGCCGTGAGTTTCAATACCTTGATATTTCAAAAATTCCCTGAAAGAGAATGGAAAGACCCTGAGTATATCTATCCTGCCTACCAGACTCTCACCCGAACCTTTTAGTATATTCATGGCAGATGAACCCGTCACTATGAATTTCACAGGATAACCCCTGTCATGCAAGGATTTTACCTCTTCACCCCAGTCACTGATCTTCTGTATCTCATCAAGGAAGATATATACCTTATCACCTTCACCTGGCAATTGTTTTAAGATATTCCTGAAATACAGGTCAAATATCCGCCTGATAATCCTATCTTCTCTTTTCATTGCATCCATTGAAAAATACAATATCCTGACAGGTTCTACCGTATCAAGCAAGTGCCAGATCACCTGTTTCATTGCAGTTGTCTTGCCTACCCGCCTGGGACCTACCAATGCCAGGACCATGTTATCATCCAGGGAATCCAGCAGTTTATGGAATACTTCCCTTTGGATAAGCCCTTTCTCTGGTTCCGGTGAAGGCCCTGACCACCAGGGATTGAAATGAGCCATATCTTTCAGGATATCCTGGTCTTCCATGGTTGATATATTCCAGGTACTGGAATAAAAAAGGCACTATATGTTACAATGCCTGGAACAAAAATGTCCACAGATGTTCCAGGTGCTGTAATGAATGAGTATTCGATATATCGTACAAAATTATCAAATTTTGTCTGACATATCGGAAATTTTATGAGTCATAGCATAATGTTTCGAATGCTCCGACAAAGGCACGGGAGGTAGATGGGCTGCGGCGGGCGATGGGGCATTTCGGTCTGGACAGGGGTTTGGTTGTGACTTTGAATCATAGCAAGACTATGTCTGTGGATGAAGGGGTGATAGAATTTGTACCGTATAGGATATGGGCTTTGCAGAGGATGAAAGGTACGCAGGATAAGACTTCATGGTCGGATGTTTGTACCTACGGTGCCACCTTGGCCCGCCCATGAACTTGATGCTCCACCTCCACCCCACAAGATGCCCGCCGCCGTTGATGCCGCCTCCAGGTAAAAACTAGTGTCAAGTCAACATCAAAGTGTCTGATTATAAGGTGTATTGCTAGCGTATTTGGATACATTATAGGGTTGACTTGACACTAGTCCCAATATATCAAATATCCCATATGTTGGAATGAATAAGTGGTCTTAATTACAAGGATAAACTAACTATAAACCGGTCGTTCATATAAGTATAAATTTATATAGATTCAGTCGTATATATACGACTATGACAAAAAAAGAAATGTTCAAATACATCATAAAAGAGTTCCATGAGGCACGATTACCTGAACTGTATGAAAGAAAGCTTACAATACCTGAAACACAAAAAGTGATCAGCCTTATCGGTCTAAGAAGAGCTGGAAAAACATTTTACTTTTACCAGTTGATAAATAACCTGATCGAAGGCAGCATAAACCCGAGCCAGATATTATACATCAACTTTGAAGATGACAGGATACTGCCATTGAATGTCAAAGAATTAAATACGATATTAGAAGCCTATTACGAGCTTTATCCGGAAAATATCGACGAAACACTGTACCTTTTCTTTGATGAGATACAGAATATAGACAACTGGGAATTGTTCATAAGACGGGTGCACGACAGGAAAAATGCAAGAATATTTATTACCGGCTCAAGTTCCAAATTGCTGAGTAAAGAGATTGCCACAAGCCTAAGGGGTAGAACTCTCTCATACTACCTGTTCCCATTGAGTTTTGAAGAATTCTTAAGATTCAGGCAGGTCACACTCAACAAGGATTTTGAATATACAGATGCAAGATTCAGGGTAAAGAAACTTTTCAGTGAATATCTTTATGGTGGTGGTTTTCCTGAAGTGGTGCTTGAAGCCGAAGAACTCAGGCAGGATATATTGCGGAACTATTTTGAGATGTTTATATACAGGGACCTTGTTGAGAGATTTTCCATAAGGAATACTTCCCTGTTGAAAAGCCTTGTAAAATTCCTTATCACAAATATTGGCACGACATTTAGTGTAAATTCATTTTATAGAACCATCAGGAAGGATATGCCTGTCGGAAAAGATACGTTAATGGAATACCTGTCATATCTTGAAGATATCAACCTGGTATATCTTGTACCGATATTCAGCTATTCATTAAAAAAACAGCAGGTAAATCCCAGGAAGGTTTACTGTATTGACAACGGCCTGCGAAATGCCGTATCATTCATGTTTTCAAAGGATGAGGGCAGACTGGCTGAAAACCTGGTGTTCCTTGAACTGAAAAGACGGAATAAAGAGCCGTACTACTGGAAAAACAAAGGCGAAGTTGATTTTGTTATAAAGGACAGAGATAGTTCATTGACTGCGATAAATGTTTCATATACTGATGAGATCGATGAAAGGGAGACTAAAGCACTGCTGGAATTTGCAGACGAATTCTCGCCAAAGGTTAAGGAATTGATCTTATTGACAAAAGACCTGGAGAAAACAGAGGGCAGAATTAAAATCATACCTTTGTGGAAATGGCTTATACACTGATGTGCTCACCCCATCCCAACTTCAGCCTTCCCTATCTTCTCAGCCAGCTTCGCCAGCACTTTCGTCCTTAACCCGCCAACGAACTTAATACTCCCCACAACCAGATGCCCGCCGCCGTTGATACTGGCCTCGGGAATTTCCTTCTGCAGCTCCCGCACCATCTGAGGAATATTCATCAGCACACCACGGCTTCGCAGCACAGTAAAATCCGGGCCGTAACCCAGTGTCACAATCGCCTTGTCAGGATACTTGTGGCACAGCCGGTCATGCACCTCACCGCTGGTCTTACCCGGCGGCGGGAATGTTAAAATTAGAAAAAAATCTATCACACTTCCCATTTTGGAGTTTAGTAAAAAACACCAGTAAGTTGTTAACATGGGTCCATATCTTGATATCAAATATAAAAGGAAACAGCAGAGGTACTTACCATAGAGTAAGTTCGAAACACCTCAGCCGCTATCTTTCTGAATTCTGTTACAAGTTCAACCGTAGATTCTGGGAATCACAAATGTTTGATCGGTTATTATCTGCGTGTCTAAATTGTCGCATCACTACGTTTTCGGAGCTAACTGCGTGAGCATTTAGAATATTTTAATATGCATATCCATCATACTCCTATCCTCACATACTACATATACCCTGACACCTACGCTATTGTAAGTGCCAGGATACCTTCAATCCCACATATTTTTGATTCTAAGCTGGTGCCTGTACATTATCACTAACTCGAGTCATCCCAGCTTGAACATGATATAATCAAGGGGGTGGTGCCTGTACATTATCACTAACACTTCCAACAGATTGCGTTCCTGTGCCAGACACGTTGTACGCGAAGACTATGATGTTCGCCCATCCACTTGGACCGACACTCGTGTTCATGAACGTATCTGTGGTTCCGTTCGTCCATGTGTTGTTCATGCTCACGTTGTAGCTGTCTGTCACGTTACCGGTTCCGGCAGACCATGTGTAGTTCACCCAATACGCTCCACTACTGTTTAAAAGGTTTATTGGATCAGGTGGAACGTAGTTTTGAGCTGCTGGTGCTGTGGTAAAGTTCCATAGGTGATCTGTTGCAAGATTATTGCCAGCTAGATCTTGTGCTCCTGTTCCGATGGTAACATTGTATAACGTGTTAGGTGTTAGGTTAGCATCCGGATTGAAGTTCATCGTAGACCAGGTGAATGTTCCGTTAACCGATGGATCAATGTCGAACGCATTTTCTACGGATGTCTGATTCATCGACTCATTAAATGTTACGGTTATATTGGTCGTTACTGGAATGCCGGTTCCGGTTGGAGTGTTAACGATTACGGTGGGTGGTGTGCTATCAGGATCCTCAGGAATAATAGGAGAAGTGGTATTGAAGAAATAATCTATTAAACCCGTGAAGGCCGGTGAACTGCTCTCTGGTTTCCCATGGTTCCCCACGAAAGGCCCTACCGAGGTTACTGATAATACATGGCTGAAGTTAGCAGCTGTTATCCAGTTTGCACCATCGTAGGAATAAGACTGTGTCCACTGATCTCCCTGTCGCTTTACTCTTAAATATAAGGGATTACCAGGGGTAATCACAAGACTATTCTCTAAATTGGCAGTTCCATTCGTAATACTTGCAGCAAATACATATGTTTTTGTCGCATCCTTGAAAAAATCAAAACGCAAGTAGTTGGAATCGTTCTGTTGAACAATAACTCCCTGCATTTGGTATTCTGAGGTCAGTTGAGACTCAAACTTGACTTCAATCTCAAAATCTGTATTATTTGCAGCCTGCATAATGCGGGGTGCTAAGTTACCATTATTCCATACATTATGGGATGTTCCATTAGGAACCGAAATGGATAACAATGCATCAGAGGTACCAGTACCTACAATCGTAAAATTAGCGTCACTTTTTGGATTAAATACCGTCCACAATGTTGTATTCAGAGTTGAGGCACTGAAATCATCTGAGATAATATTATTAGATTCTGTGGTAAAGTTCCAGAGGTAAGCTGTTGCAAGATTATTGCCAGCCAGATCTTGTGCTCCTGTTCCGATGGTAACATTGTATAAAATGTCAGATGTTAGGTCTGCATATGGAGTGAGAGTGAAGTTCATCATATTACCAGACCAGGATAAAATTCCTGGAACATTAGGATCAATGTCGAACGCACTTTGTACGGATGTAGTATTCATCGACTCATTAAATGATACAGTTATATTGGTCGTTACTGGAACGTCTGTTCCGGTTGGAGTGTTACCGGTTACAATGGGTGCTGCATTGTCTAGTGTTGTTGCAGTGTAACTGGTTGAGTTGTTCCATCCAATGTTTCCTGCTGCATCCTTTGCTGAGACATTCACAGAATGAGTTCCC
>Ga0255430_10124_pt1 | contig 13763 bp, 14 predicted proteins | sample ANMaggSeSYBR02G3_FD_182660 | JGI IMG/M metagenome (GOLD analysis project Ga0255430, IMG submission 182660) | Sediment cell enrichment communities from methane seep in Santa Monica Basin, California, United Staets - ANME aggregate JGI... | ecosystem: Environmental > Aquatic > Marine > Cold seeps >...
AAACAGATAATGGGGGTTGTTCCTGAACTTTCGAACGCATATACCGAACTTACTGCCTGGAATAACCTGCAGTTCATGGCAGAATTGTATGGCGTACCAAAGAAGGATGGCAGACAAAGAGCAGAAGAACTCCTGGGAAAGTTCGATCTCTATGAACGTAAAGATCATAAAGTCAGGACTTTTTCCAAAGGAATGAAACAGAAACTCATCATCGCCATGTCTCTCATGAACGATCCGGAAATACTTTTTCTCGATGAGCCAACATCAGGTCTGGATGTTATGAGTGCACGGTTGATCAAGGATATGTTGCTTGAGTTGAATAAAGAAGGGAAAACCATTTTTCTCACCACTCACTACATGGAAGAGGCAAACCAGCTGTGCAGCAGAGTTGCGATCATCAACCATGGAAAGATAGCAGCCATAGACGCCCCAGAGAAGCTTAAAATGAGAATTGGGGGGTTAGAATGGGTGGAAGTCAGTTTTGACATGCCTGTAGATGCCTCTGATTTCTCAGACTTATCAGGAGTCATCGATGTCCGGATGAGTGGCGATAAACTACGGTTGTATACGAACGAACCCGGCAGGACGATATATCAACTGGTGGATTATTCCCGGTCAAATGATCTGGAGATCGTGATGCTGAACACGCTTACACCAACGCTTGAAGATGTCTTCATCAAACTCACAGAGGAGATGGAATGATCGATCAGCTAAAACGTGCCTGTGCAATTGCCAAAAAAGATATCAGGATCTATTATCTGAAGGGACCCGTGGTAATATTCGGTATTCTCTTCCCCGTATTCCTATTTCTGGCATTCGTGATAGGAAGAGATCTCCCTGTTGATTTTCTTATCGCCGGACTGCTGAGCATGACGATCTTCTTCACATCAATGTCGATCACTCCTGTGATCGCGCCCACCGAGACACAGACCAGAAACCTGGAGCGACTTGCAGCAGCCCCGGTTTCCATCACTACGGTCCTGATGGGAGATATGCTGGCATCCGTGCTCTTCGGGATCGGGATATCTCTCGTCCCGATAATAGTTGGAATGGCAATCGGTGTTACAGTCGAACATCCGTTCATCCTTGCCGCGGGCATTGTACTGGCTGCATTCTGCTTCTCAGCTATGGGGCTGATATTCTCATCCACACCGACCAGCATGACATCCACGGTGATGATGATATCCACAATGGTAAAATTTCCACTGGTCTTTATAAGCGGTGTATTCATCCCGATCAGTGAACTGCCGTCGTGGGGACAGGTGCTGGCGTCAGCCTCTCCCCTGACCTACATAACTGACCTGTGCAGATATTCGTTCCAGGGGACCAATTACTATCCGATCTGGATGGATATCGCAGCCCTTGTATTATTCCTGGTGATCTTCATGACGGCTGCGGTGAAGCTTCATGAGAAGAGTCTGCCAGAACGGTTGTGAATATGATGGGACATGCTTAAGTCACCGGGCTTTTTAGTGCAATGTATAGTAGGCAAGTGTGAGTGGTTGCCATGTACGCTTCTGTGAAGTTGGTTTTGCTCCCCTATACTTTTTTTGGTAGTTCAAAGAGATTGTAATATAAGGCATGTCTGTTAATTACATACTATGAAGCGCTTACTCTGGTGGCTGATTGCAGGCACAAAAGGTGGTGTGAACCGTGCTCGCATAATCAAGGGTAGAGTAAAGGAGTGGCTTTCACCACCCCCTCCTCATCAAACCGTGCGTACAGATTTCCCGTACACGGCTTTCGTTTGGCATTGTCCCATAGCAGGAGATGGATTCATCAATTGATGTCTCCATCGGTCTCAATCAATCAGCAATTGTTTCACCAACTTCACATATATTAACCAGATGGCGTTTTTCCTTACTTTATTTCGGGAGCTACCTTTCTGGTATTTTTTTTATCCGTTTGGTGTTATATATGCTGATAATCTCGACTCTACCAAAGCTAGAACCCCTTCGCTAAGTCAAGTTTTATCCTCATACCGTCGCCCCCTGCACCCTGCGGCACAGGTTCGGTACATCATCGGCTTGACCATCATGGCTACTATGAGTTCGTCCGACTTCTCATACTGCATTGGTCTGGATTTCCTTTTCAGTTATACCTCGCCTACCTGTTCTCCTTCCCTTGAGTTCATTTATCCTGAAACGTGTAGGATGTAAACCCAGTTTCTGGCAGGACAGCATGAGACCTCCCTCGGTCACACAAAAGAGCATTCACAACCATCCCAACGATAACCACCCCAGCGATTATATTCTGCTCAAGCTTCCATTTGCAGCGGGAATGTCGCCAATCGCTAAGGCCACCTTGCGTTCGCTTGCGCTTCGGGCTGTGGTTGCCGATACTAAGGAACTCCGCACAGTACTTCACAATACCGCACTTCCTATTCTCTTCATCCGGGAGCAGACCCAGACGGGGGGATTTTAACCCACAGTGGGACATGATTTTTTTTTTACCTCCAATGTCCTGTTTATTTATCTTTCTCTTTTATGCTTCAAGGCACGCCGCTGCATGATCGCCCATACAATGCCAATCAGTTATCAGAAGTGTTGGGATTGGACTATAAGACAATTAAACACCACCAAAAGGTTCTTTCCGACAATGGCGTGATCACATCTGCAGGGGGTGGCTATGGCACAATGTATTTCTTATCACCAGTTATGGAGGGAAATTATGCGCTATTTGAAGAGATTTGGGAGAAAATTGGGAATAAATTCAAGTGAATAGGTGATAATATGCAACCATCCATGTACGATCCAGTACTTATAATGAACATCAAGACGATCATAACCACGGCAAATGTGGTGCTGCTGGTTTTATTGCTTGCTATTTATGTTAGAAGTTACGCACAGGTCAAATCGAAGTTCACACTGGGTTTGATGATATTTGCGTTTCTCCTGCTCTTACAAGTAGTCACATCGACACCACACATGCATGCTGCTACACGTGGGTACCGGATGTGCGTCATCGGACCGCTTGACGTGATACCGGATATACTTGAATTTATAGCGCTCATGGTGCTCATATACCTCAGTTCGGAGTGAATTTGGGTATAATTTGGGTATTATTCAGGTGGGATTTGGATATAATTCTGGAATAATGATATTTATTAAACTCACCAATTGAGTATTGCCCTAATGGGTTAAACTTAAAACTAGGTGAAAAAAATGAGAACAGGAACAATAACTGGAATACTGATCATTGCACTGGTCGCACTTTCCGCAGGAGTTGCTGCTGCCCAGTACGGTGACAGCGCACGATACATGGATGGCACCGGCGATTGTGTCCGCGATAACAATTGCGGACTTGGATGCGGTGGCAGCGGCACAAACTTTGTTGACGTGGATGACGATGGCGTCTGCGACAACTTTGGCACCAACGGCAATGACGATGACAACGACGGCATTCCGAATGGAATGGACGAAGATTATGAGAGGCCGCAAGATGGAAGCGGCAATGGCGGAAAGTGTAATGGGTGTAACTGGTAAGTCTGTGCTGTGAGCGTGGAATGACCACGCTCTCTTTTTTTCAAATAACTAAAAATATTTTTAACACTGAATCGCCATGTATAATGGTAGCGGAATATGAAACGAAATACGATCTATTTACCAGTCTTCTGCTTCGCTTTATCCATGATACTGATCTGCGTACCAGTTATGGCAGAAGGTGGAGGAGGGGGTGACGGCAGTGGAATGGGTGGTGGTGGCAGAACTACAGACCTATCATCCATCTCGTCGGGGCTATTATCGCCACAATTCATTCTCGGAGGACTTGTTGCATTAGCAGGACTCATCCTCCTGAGAACAACTAAGATCAATTGGAACATCCGGACACTCCTGATGTGCGCCGTCTTTGTGCTCTTCGGGGTGCTGGTGATCATGCACCAGCCAAGCCCGCTGCGGGCAGTGGTTGATCCGGTAACGGCTCTCGTGACTGGCAGTGCAATCACTCTTAAGAAAACAACGGCGCTATTCTTCATCGGCGGCTTGTCAGTCATCGGAGCGAAACTGTTCTGCGGGTGGGTCTGCCCATTCGGGGCATTGCAAGAGATCGTAAACAGGATTCCTGCTCCATCCGGGAAGAAGATCAAGCTGCCGTTCAATATCTCAAATGGCATCCGGATTTCGATATTTGTTATTAGTTTAATCATGGTTCTCGCCACAGGAACTGATCTTTACACATACCATAACATCCTGAACCCTTTCGAGCTATTTGACTGGCATTTTGAGCTGGTGCTGGCAGTTCTGGTCGGGGCGGTGCTGGTCGCATCAGTATTTGTGTATCGCCCTTTCTGCTATCTCGTGTGCCCGGTTGGGCTCTTGACGTGGCTGCTTGAGCATATGAGTATATTTCGTGTGCGCCTTGACCGGAGCAAATGCAATGACTGCAATAAATGTATCCAGATGTCGCCATGCCCGTCTGTCAAAGCGATCGTGGACGGTGATAAGTTGCGACCCGATTGCTTCGCATGTGGTGTGTGCATCGACGCGTGCCCGACCGATGCGCTGGCGTTTGGGATTGGTAAGATGAGGGCTAACAGGAGCAGAGCCGGGAAAGTGGTGATTGAGGGGCGATGAGAAAATTCAGATCATACCGGCGGATATGAGCACACACAGTATCACCAGAATTTGCCCTGTTATCAACCTTATTACCGTATCCATTTCAAATTTAAGGGCAATTAGCACTTCTTTAAAGTTGAATCTGTGTCCAAAATATTAGACCGGATTAATAGGATCGACAGGATACACTGCAACATCAATATCCTGTGGATCCTGTAGATCATGTCAAAATATCATGCTTTATGAAGTGGATACGTGAAATGATATTGTGCCTGTTTGAATAAATCTAAACGGATGCGAATTTATTACACTCAAGACAACTATATTGAAGAGTAATTCATCATAAGATTAACAAGAATAGAGGCGATATAATGGGTACGCTTATATTGGAAATACCAGATGACATTGCAGATGCAATTCGCTTACCCCCCAAGGAAGTGAATCGGGAATTACATAAAGAACTGGCTTTAGCGTTGTATCAGCGTGGTGTGCTTTCATCTGGTAAAGCATGTTCACTTGCTGGTATGACTCGCTGGGAGTTCGAGGATTTTCTGGGATTGCACAGGGTCCGGCGGCACTACACAGATGAAAATTTAGAGGAAGATATAAATTATGCCCGAAGCCATGTATGAAGGTAAGATAGTATCACTTCGGGAGGAGTTGGATAAACTTCGCAACGAGGCAGGATTCTGGATAGATGATGAATTATACCGCCGGGCTTTAACAGTGGCAGAGGAATAATTCTATATGAAGACTTTTTGATTCTTCGCTCTTTAATATGGGTAGAGTAAACTCTCCCTGTCACCCGTACACAGTTACATCCGGTACAGTCTCTTTGATCCGCGCCAGTGCATCGGCCGGCACATCGATCAGTACACGCTCTTCCTTGAGTTTGGATCTAAGTATTTTCAAAACCTGCTCACCGGGTGTTACATAGACAATCGTTTTCTCATCGTCGAGATGCATTTCTCCAACTATCAATATGTCGTGTGGGGTTTTGGAGATTATCTTCACATTCCATGTTTTAGTACTGTTGTCGTAATACACATCGCCGGCAGATACCTGATTTCCCATATTTTCTATAAGGTACTCCTGAGCAGTTTCATACATTTCCTTGGACTTCATTGTTTCACCTTTTGGAGTTTGATCACCCAGCATTTTAAAGCTGACCATGGCCAGATATCACATATGATAAAGATTATAAGTCAAGATATATATATAATTTTACAAAGTAAACTGCCAACGACTGTGCCCTTACAACATTCCTGCTCCTAAGCATGCCAACCAGAAGCCCGACGCTTTTCACCAGATGGAGCGTGAGAGGTCGCAACCAACACAATATTGTAGAGATTCCTTTTCACACTTCAGTACCCTTTGACGCATCTATCAAAAGTTTCGTGTAGAAATGCTGCGGGTTCGAAATAACCCTGTGTGACGGACCGTTCTCTACGATCATGCCATTATGTAAAACTGCGATCCGGTCACTAACCTTGCGTGCAACCCCGATGTCATGCATAACAAATAACATGGAAATACCACGCTCATTCTGGAGGTCAAGCAAAAGTTTCAATATCTTTGCCTGGACACTCGGATCAAGGAAAGACGTGGACTCATCTGCAATAAGCAGGTCAGGCTTAAGTATAAGTGCCCGTGCAATAGCCACACGCTGCAATTCACCGCCACTCAGTTCATGCGGATATTTTTGCATAAAATAATCTTCATCAGGCAACTGCACTTCATTCAAAGCATCCTTGATCCGCTTTACCGAATTATCATCAAATAACCCATGTATCCGCAGAGGTTCGGCTATCGCTTCAAAAACAGTAAACCTGTGGCTGATCGAGTCCTTAGGGGACTGGTAAATAATACCAACAGTCCTGAAAAACTCTTTTTTGTCAATCGTCCCCACCTCCTGTCCACGAAAGACGATATTTCCACCATCCGGCTTGATCGTACCTGCAGTAAGATATGCAAGTGTGGTCTTTCCTGACCCGGTCTCTCCCACAAGTGCCAGAATCTCGCCTTCATCAAGTGTGATGGAAATATGCTTGAGAACCTCTATATCTCCATAAGATTTTGAAATGTTTTTCACACATAACATAGTTGCTATGCCGCCACGATGACAGACAACGTAACTTCCATCCCCATCCCCATTACTTCCATCTATTGACATTGCCTGCGGCTGCTTTTGAGAACATACATTAATGGACTGTGTACACCTTTGTTGGAAAATGCATCCACGTGTTGCACCAGATATCTTTGATGGCGGAGCCCCCCTCACACCCGCAAGGTCTTTAGCACGCTCCATCATAGGAAATGAGCGCACAAGCGCACGTGTGTACGGGTGGCACGGTGCATCCAGCAGTTTTTGGGATGGCAGTAATTCAAGGATCATACCTGAATATAGCACAGCGATACGATCAGAGCAAAGGTGTGCAAAAGATAGGTCATGGGTAATCAGGAGCACTGCTTTCCCTGCATTCACCTGTTGTTTTATTACCTTTGCAAGATAGGATTTAGTAATCGCATCCACAGATGCAACCGGTTCATCCAGCACAAGAATATCAGGATCAGTGATCAATGCCATGGCCATCAGAACCCGTTGCCTCTCTCCTGCACTTATCTGATGTGGGAATAATATATCCCGACCCGGTTTGATCTTCAGGTGGTCGAGCATTTTTCCGGACTTTTCCAGCGCAACACTACGGGATTCCCCGTTCTTGATAAGTGGTTCAGCAACCTGGTCAATGATCCTGTGAACCGGATTCAATACATCCCCATAATTCTGGAACACGATCGATATCTTGTTCCACCTTAACTGTTCCATCTTTTTATCGGTCATATCTGAAATATCGACATCATCAAGGAATATCCGTCCTGACATTAAAGTGTTGGAAGCCAGCAGTTTCATGGATGCAAGCGCAAGCGTGGATTTTCCCGAACCTGACTCACCTATGACAGCAACACACTCCCCTTTATTGATCTCAAGGGAGATGTTATCCAGCGCAGTAATGGTGTTAGTGTTGGAATTGATAGCAGTGTTGGAGTTGATGTTGGAGTTGATGTCAGTGCTGGAGTTGATGTTGGAATTGATGTCAGTGCTGGAGTTGATGTTGGAATTGATGTCAGTGCTGGAGTTGTTGTTGTGGTCTGTGGTCTGTGGTCTGTGGTCTGTGGTCTGTGGTCTGTGGTCTGTGGTCTGTTGGAGTTGATGTTGGGGTTGATGTCAGTGTTGGAGTTGATGTTGGGGTTGATGTCAGTGGTGGAGTTGATGTTGGGATTGATGGCAGTGGTGGAGTTGATGTTGGTATCACCACCATCTTTCGATGTGCCGGACATTGTGTATTTTACAGTTAGGTCCTTAAATTTGAGTGTCATGATTACTCCTGAGTCTTGGGTCAAAGATCTCCTCTATTGCATATGATATAAAAGCAAGTGATATGATGATAAGTGAGAGTGAGAGAACCGGTGGCATTAGCCAGTTGAACCAGACATTCAGATACAGGAAATGAGTTGCATAACTTATCATGATCCCAAGACTTTTTACGGTCGGGTCGAATATTCCAAGAAACGAAAGTCCGGCTTCCATGAATACTGCGATCCTTGTCTTTGTAACAAACCCCATCGCACAAAGCGGAAAAAGTTCTGGTATGATGTGTTTGTGCATGATATAGAATGTCGATGCACCCATATTCTTTGCTGCTTTTATGTGGAGTTTTGTCTTAAGTGAGAACGTTTGGGCACGAATCCCTCTTGCAGTGGTCGGCCATATGATAAGTGATAATGTAATGATCAAAATGAAAACAGAGGGCTTGAAGTATGCTGCTATAAGGATCAAAACCAGGATCGAAGGTATTGCAAGCAGTGCATCTGCGATCCTCATGACAATAACATCGTATGTCCCGCCGACCAGTGCAGCAGAAACCCCAACCAAAGTACCGATCGTGCACGCTATGGCTGCAACAGAGACTCCAAAAAGTATTGATGTCCTGAGTGACCAGAGTAATTCACTTAATATGTCATAGCCTATATCGTTGGTTCCCAGTAGATGGTCCATTGATGGCTGCTGTAAATACATGAAAGAATAATCCCATGGATCATGGGGGGCAAGGATCGGGGCAAAGACGGCTGCTGCGGATAGGAACAACAGTATTGCAAGCCCTATGATCCCTATCTTGTTTCTTTTAAATTCCTTGAAAAACCTAAAATGCATATTCAATCCTCGGATCGATCTTTTTTGTAAAATATGTCAACAAGAATATTGGTCAGAAGTACAATAAGTACCGAGACAGTAAGAATCCCCTGGATAAGTGGCAGGTCTTGATTCGATATTGCTTTATATGTCAAAAGCCCGAGTCCGGGATATGCAAAGATCGTTTCGATAAAAAGCACCCCTGTTATCACAAATGCAATTCTGACACCAATACGTGTGAAAAACGGAAGGATCGCATTCCTTGCTGCATGATAATACCTTATTTTGCGCTCTTTGAGACCTTTTGCACGAGCCGTGAGTATAAATGGCTCACGTATCGTGAGTACCATGCTGTTCCTGATCAAGAGGTAATCACCAGGGATTTGTGACAGTGTAAGTGTTGCAAGCGGCAGTATCAGATGCATCAGGACATCACTAATGTATGCAATACCCTGTACATTCGAGTAAGGTGTTATCGCACCTGCGGTTGGGAACCATTCAAAGTACAAACCAAATACCGTAAGAAACAGGATACCAATTACAAGGGACGGGATCCCATCGATCAACAGCATTGAAGTAAGTAGCCACCTATCGATTTTTCTGCCTCGCCTCCATGCACTCTCCACACCGAGTATGATCCCGACAATGGCTGACAGGATGAATGACGTGCATATAAGCAGCATTGTCCAGGGCAGTGCATCCATTATAAGATCGGTCGTGGATGCATGATACATATAGGAATATCCAAGATCTCCATGTGCGAGCTGTATGAGATAGGTAATAAATTGTTCATGAAGTGGTTTGTCAAGCCCATGAAGTTTGATAAGTTCATTGTACAGTTCCTCAGTGACCAGTATCTCCGAACCACTGTACATCGCGAGTATCGCATCACCGGGGAGGAGGCGCGGAAGTAAAAAATTGAGAAAAACAAGGAAAAGGATGGTAAACAGGTAGACTGTTACCATCTTCACTTTCCTGTTCCACTTCATATGTTACGGCTTCCTTTTAGACCTTTTTATGTAGAATGCAGCAAGGATCGCAAACACTCCTAAAAATGGCATCATAGGTGTATCCTGTGCATTATCTGTGGCCTGCATAGGTGTTTGTTCGATTCCCCCGTCCCCTTGTGCGTTCGACCTCATCATGGCTATCTTGTTCTGCGGGATCGGGATACCTTTGGCAATTCCACCTGTCGTATAGAACCACTCCACTCCGGCATCAGGGTTATAGGCATAATACCATGTCGGGTAATAGAGTGATATTGCCGGAAGTTCCCTTGCATAGACATTTTGGGCTTCAAAGACAGCTTCCTGTCTTTTTACCGGGTCCATCTCATGCATCAGGTCATCAAGCAGGCTGTTCAGTTCCTCGCATTTATCATATCTTGCAGTAAAAGGACTGGGTTTGGAATTTGGAGCCTGAATAACTCCATCATAAAGCGATTTTGGATCGCCGCCAATAAGACCGTGTCCTGATATCGCAAGATCGAAATCCCAGTTTATAACTTTTTGATCGACGATCTTTGTTTCAAGTGACGTCAGGTCTACCTCTATCCCTACCTTTTCAAGCTGGTTCTTCAATATTTCGCCATCTCTATCAGGCATAGACTGTCCCCCTATACCAATCATCGAAACCAGTACCACAAATTTCAGAGGCTCACCGTCTTTGGTGAATACACCATCATTCAATTCATAACCAAGTGACTCGATCATTTCCTTTGCTTTATCCGGGTCATATGGATACTCAGGGACATTGGGGCTTGCCCATTTGCTTTCTGATGAGATCAAACCGTAACTTGCAGGTTTTCCATATCCCCTAAGTGATTTATCCACGAATTCGTCCTGGTCGATAGCATAAGCCAGTGCCTGCCTGAACACAACACTGTCGAGAGGCTCATTGTTATGGTTGATCATTAATTTCTTGTTCCAGTAATGCGGACCTGCTATGACGACAAAACCTTCCTCAGTAAGAGTTTCAGTCATCTCTGGTTTTATTGAAGCCAAATCTACCTCACCGAGCTGTAGTGCCATCTGGGTATCACCTGTTTTTGCATAGATCAACGTATCGACATTCGGTTTACCAAGATAATATTCATCATATGCTTCATAATTGTAGGTCCCATGTTCCTTGCTAAAATCAACATATTTGAAGGGACCGGATCCAATGAATGCATCGGATTCCAAATAATCGATCGGATTTTCGACATCCTTCCATATATGTTCTGGCAGGATCGGCATTGTGCCACCAATATCTTCAATGAAAGGCGCATACGGACTGCTCATATAGATATTTACAGTATGCTCATCAACTGCCTCAGCCCGATCAACGCTGTCAAGCACGACCCAGCCATAAGGATGTTCCTTCATGTAATCAATGGTAAAGGCCACATCATTTGCTGTTACAGATTCCCCATCATGCCATTTAGCATTTTTAACAAGATTGAAGATGTACGCTTCCTCTTCCGGAATATATTCCCAATCTTCTGCCAGCAAAGGAATCAAATCAGAGGTTTCATCTTTCCACACAAGAGTATCAAAAATGAAATGCATTCTTAAATACCCGGGTCCTCTCCCATAAGCTAGATATGGGGACGGATGTCCCCAATCACCGGTTTTATCTGCTATCCGTATCTCATTTTCTGCAGCAGCACTTATTACAGGTGTCAATATAAACGAAAATATGATAAAGGATATTATCAGTGTATTTTCAATCTTAATCATTTTATATCCATCCGGTTCAAATCTATTCAGGAATTGTTTCCTGTCAACTCCTCAAAATTGCGACCATCTTTTCATCCTCATATGTTACGCTTACTTCCAGACCTTTTTATGTAGAATGCGGCAAGGATCGCAAACACCCCTAAAAATGGCATCATAGGTGTATCCTGTGCATTATCTGTGGTCTGCATAGCTGTTTGTTCGATTCCTCCCTCCCCATGTGCGCTCGACCTTATCATGGCGATCTTGTTCTGCGGGATCGGAATACCTTTGGAGACCCCTCCTATCGTGTAGAACCACTCCACTCCGGCATCAGGATTATAGGCATAATACCATGTAGGGTAATACAGTGATATTGCAGGAAGTTCTCTTGCATAGACATTCTGGGCTTCAAAGACAGCTTCCTGTCTTTTTGCCGGGTCCATCTCATGCATCAGGTCATCAAGCAGATTGTTTAACTCCTCACTTTTATTATATCTTGCAGTATTCGGACTAGTTTTGGTTCCCGGGACCTGTATTACCTTTTCATAGAGGATCTTCGGATCGCCGCCAATGCCACCGTGTCCGGAGATTGCAAGGTCGAAATCCCAATTTATAACCTTTTGATCGACGATCTTCGTTTCAAGAGATATCAGTTCTATCTGTATACCCACCTTTTCGAGCTGGTTCTTCAATATTTCACCATCCCTGTCAGGCATAGACTGCCCCCCTGTGCCGATCATCGAAACAAGTACTTCAAGTTCCAGGGCTTTTCCATTTTTGGTGAAAAGACCGTCTTCCAATTCATAGCCAAGCGATGTGATCATTTCCTTTGCTTTATCAGGATCATATGGGTAATCCAAAACATCCGGATTTGCCCACTGGCTATCTGATGAGATCAGGCCGTGACTGGCAGGTTTTCCATATCCCCTAAGTGATTTATTCACGAATTCGTCCTGGTCGATAGCATAAGCCAGTGCCTGCCTGAACACAACACTATCCAGAGGCTCCTTATTATGGTTGATCATCAAATTCTTGTTCCAGTAATGCGGACCTGCTATGACGACAAAACCTTCCTCTGTAAGAGTTTCAGCCATATCTGGTTTTATTGAAGCTAAGTCTGCCTCACCTAGTTGCAGTGCCATCTGGGTATCAGCCGTTTTCACATAGATCAACTGATCAACATTCGGTTTACCAAGATAATATTCATCAAATGCTTCATACTTGTATGTTCCATGCTCCTTGCTAAAATCAACATATTTGAAAGGACCGGAGCCTATGAACGCATCGGTGTCTACATAATCCATCGGATTCTCGACATACTTCCATATATGTTCCGGCAGGATCGGCATCGTGCCACCGATATCCTCCATGAAAGGCGCATACGAATCGCTCATATAGATCTTTACAGTGTGCTCATCAACTGCCTCAGCCCGGTCAACGCTGTCAAGCATGACCCAGCCATAAGGATGCTCCTTCATATAATCAATGGTAAAGGCGACATCATTTGCTGTTACAGGCTCCCCATCATGCCATTTAGCATTATTGACAAGATTGAAGATGTACACTTCCTCTTCCGGAATATATTCCCAATCTTCTGCCAGCAAAGGAATCAAGTCAGAGGTTTCATCTTTCCACACAAGAGTATCAAAAATGAAATGCATTCTCAAATACCCGGGTCCTCTCCCATAAGCCAGATATGGAGATGGATATCCCCAATCACCGGCATTATCTGCTATCCGGATCTCATTTTCTGCAGCAGCACCTATTACAGGTGTCAACATACATGAAAATATGATGAAGGATAGCAATATACATGAAAATATGATAAAGGATATTATCAATGTATTTCCAATCTTGGTCATTTTATTCCCATCCGGTTCAAATCTATTCAGGAATTGTTACCTGTCAACCCCTCAAAACATGGAATGCAATGAGCTTCACCATTAAGCAGTCTGACTCTTGTTTCCATCACAGGTTCATTGCACATAACACAATCCAGTGATTCATGGATACGCGCTTTTTGCACTGGTTCCGGCTCCACTTGTTCGATAGTCATGAGCTTGTCTTCAGGTAGATCAAGTATCTCATTACTTTTTTTGATGTGTTTTTGCGTAAATAACTCTCTTTCGGATTCACTTGCCGTTTTGTTCCTTACTTTGACAAAGAGATTGCGATGTTCTTCGTCTGTATCAATAGCATCTTTGTTGATGGATATTCTTAATGCTTTGTTGGTTTCACGGTTTATGAACGTATAAACCGATTTTCCAAAATCATTGAATACCAGGTTTCCTTTTCCAAACGTACATCCTGTGAGTA
>Ga0255430_10126_pt1 | contig 13469 bp, 15 predicted proteins | sample ANMaggSeSYBR02G3_FD_182660 | JGI IMG/M metagenome (GOLD analysis project Ga0255430, IMG submission 182660) | Sediment cell enrichment communities from methane seep in Santa Monica Basin, California, United Staets - ANME aggregate JGI... | ecosystem: Environmental > Aquatic > Marine > Cold seeps >...
TCTCGTAGTGCAAGGAACTGGCCTTGCTCAAAAAATCCCTTACGAGTATTATTTTCCTTGAGCATCGGGATGTAGGGGACGCGGTTGACCTTTGGTGGTGTTTGTTTTGCACCCAAGTTCAGCATACGCTTCAATGCTGACAGCTCCCTGTTGATGGTTGCGTTTGCGGCTCCCTTCTTTAGTTTCGTTTCTCCGCATTTGGGGCAATGGAGCTTCTCCTTGAACTGGAACCTGTAGTCACAGACCTCGCAGGTCCACTTTAACCTCTCGGAAACGTAACGCTGGATATGGGGAGTGGTGATGTCAGGTATTTTCACTCCTCCAAACTCAGCCCGTAAGTGATCCACGCTCAACTCTGCACGGTCCAGCGATTTTTTGTGGTTAATCCGGTAATCCATGATGAACTCCTCGGCAAGTTCATCAAAGCTTACCTTCTCAAAGAGAATGCTTGGCACCTTGCCCTGTGCTATTTCACCCTCCCTTCTATCCATGAGTTTCTTGGCGACCATTTTTTTGGTAGTCCCAGAACTCTCTCTGAAACATTTGCCGTTGCGGTAATACTTGATCCACCAGGTATTTCCACGTTTGTAGATCATTCCCATGTTACACCTCCATCTTGTAATTTGACGGGCACAAGATGGAACAATCAAAAGGGCTGCCCGTTATCGAAGCAGCCCTTTTGACATTCACATCTTTACAAATTTTAATTGTCTTTGCAATAGGCAATTAATCATTTACACATTTCACTTGCATCTCTACCAAAATGTTTAGTGGATTATCTTTGGCGCTTTTTCCACTATTATTTGGAAGAAACCTTGATCATTACCATGTATCATCAAATAGATAGAAGGTGTTGATCGTCAGCATCATAATAATCGATCCATTTACCTCCACAAAGGTTACAAAACCCTTTATATTCAGAAATGAAATCATAGGCATCAGTTTCATCAGCTAATTCACCTTCAAAAAACACATCAAAATAATTATCAATTTTTGTAATATGAATGTTTTTCTCAAAACAAAATGGACAATAAGAATCGTGTTCGTCTTCTTTAATTTTATAATTTTCATTCAACATAACTTTTCTCCTTTCAAACTGAGGAAATTACTACCTCGTTTAATATTATTTGTATTTGGTAAAGCAATTGACATTAATTGCTGAACTTGTGTTTCTGAATAAATGCTTCAATATCCTCACGATCAATCAGCATCTTCCGTCCGACCTGAACATAAGAAAGCTGGCCGTCCCAGATCTGGCTACGCCAGAACCATTCTGTTGCACCTATTTCACGGACAAGCTCTTTTATTGAGTAGAGCCTCTTCGTGGGCACATTATGGGCACAGCCGCTTCTAACCACTTGATTTGCCTCCTTATATTTCGGTGCATTGGATTGACAATCCATTTATCTGTTACGATTTTAATTGGTTGGTAGGTGACCCTGAGCCTTTCAGAGCCACCCAGTTACGTTAGGAACGGGGACGAAATAACTTCCCCAACTATGCATCACAGCTTCAGGCCACCTTTGCCCGATCTCAAATCACAAAAATATCAAAATAGCCTGCTATTCCATCAACTTTTGTGATTTGAGATCGAACAAATTTGACCCAAATCTATGCGCCTACTTGGGGAAGTTATTTCGTCCCCGTTCCTTAGCAACATTATTTTCTGTTGGAGAAGGTAAAGGGCATTTCTGGCCATACCTTCAGATTTCTCTACGATTCTTTCCAAAACCTCAGGAATATATTTGACCCTTTCCTTCCCACACACATCATGTAGAAGACGTCTCATTTCATCTGGCGGAATCCTTTTGAACTCAAAAGACATGCACCTGTTTCTTAGGGTTTTCAGGATTTTTTCAGAATCGGTGCTGCAAAAGATGAAATAGATGAAGGACAAACCGTTTTCTACTTCCTTCAGGAGTAATGTCTGGGCTTCTATAGATAACCGATGACATTCGTCAAAAACGAATATTTTGTACTCGGAGCCATCGATTGATCCTGAGTTAAAATGCTCGTGCAACCCGCGCATATAGTCAATTCCCGTTATATTGGCGGTATTCAACTCAAATAATTCGGAAGGTTAAGGAGTATATTTAATGGCTGATCAATGGATAACTTGCCATCCTGTATTTTTTGATATAAAATTCCAAAAATTCAGCTTTCGTTCCCAATCTCCAACTTGGGAACATGCTACACTTGTGAAGCTGGAACTTCGTAACGAGAGGTAATATTTTCCAGCATATGAAAAAACAATGGTGTATTAAAGATATTATTGATCTGGAATATTTTTTTCACTGCGATAAAGAGCGCGGAGATGAAACCTCCCAAAAAGCGCTGCCGCAAAGGGATCGGACTATCTATCTGAAACATATACAGCCCCTTATGGATCATGTGGATCATGGGAAGTTGCTGTCCAGAAGAGATGTTATAAAAGCCTGGCTGATCCAGAGGAGGCACCTTGAAAAAACGTCTTTTGGTTCGGATGCGATTCTTCCGGGTGACGCTTTTAAGGAAATCCACCGGATTTTGGTTTACATCTTTCTCATTTTCGGAAGTATGACCGGAATCGGTATATCGTCTACGTTTCTGGTCTATACTGGAATTGAACCTCTAAACGTATCCATTTACCTTGGGGGATTGGTACTGATTCAAATCCTGTTGCTTTTGTTCCTCATGGCTTTTTTCCTGGTGTGGCTGATAAAGCGTTCTATATTACGGCGCTCCTTGGTTTATTTTCTGGTAAGCAATCTGCTGGTCAGGCTGGCGCTGAAGATTAAAAACCGCTCAATGAATAAACTATCAGGGGCACAGCGGGACAGCATCCAGGAGGCTATGGGGCTTATCCGGGGGAAGAAGCAAATTTACGGCTCCCTGTTTTACTGGCCTGCGTTTATCTTGTCACAGATTTTTGGGATCGGATTCAACCTGGGCGTACTTTGCACTACCCTGGTGAGGGTCATGGGGTCGGACATTGCTTTTGGCTGGCAGTCCACGGTTCAAGTTAGCCCCCAGGCGATATACGATATCATCAGAGCTATTGCTCTACCCTGGTCATGGTTTATCTCGCCGGAGATTGCCCACCCGTCCCTGGCCCAGATTGAAGGCAGTCGTATGGTGCTGAAAGACGGGATCTATCATCTGGCGACTCAGGACCTTGTATCCTGGTGGCCTTTTCTATGTTTTACCGTTTTTTTCTACGGGCTGTTGCCCAGAGCCATTCTGCTGATTACTGGACTAATGGCTCAACTCAGGAGCCTCAGAGACCTGGACTTCAGCCACAGCGCCTGCGATAAGCTGATGCACCAGATGGAAACCCCTCTGATCAGGTCCGAAGGTCATACGGCTGATATAGGGGCTGATGAATATTTTGATACAACCGTGGCCCGCTCCTCTGAAGCGACTGTCCCAGTTCAAAAGAATAGCATATCGGAGAAAAGCCTGATCGCCCTGGTGCCCGATGATATTTTTGATGAATGCCCGGACAATGAACTCAGAGCGGTCATATGGAAGGCTTTGAAGCGTCAGGTTCAGGATAAGATCAGAATCGATAAGGATCATGAAACGGACAGAATTGTGCTGGAAGGACTTGCACAAACAAACTGGGGAAATGCCCAACCGGAAGTTCTTATCCTGCAAGAGGCATGGCAGCCGCCCATTAAAGAGATATTGTCATTTATTCGAGATCTTCGGAAAACCCTTGGGCAAAGGTTCTGGATTCAACTGGCTTTGATCGGCAAACCCGGGCCGGACACTATTTTTACACCAGCAAAAGAGATAGACTGGAACACGTGGAATCAGAAAATCAATATCATGGGAGACCCTTATCTGCGGCTGAAAAGGCTGGTGCCAGATGAATAATAACATGATACCTGAATTCGCCATTGTAGGACATCCGAATGAAGGAAAATCATCCGTCGTATCTACCCTTGCAGAGGACGACAGCGTACGCATCAGCCCAACGCCCGGTGAGACCATTAAGTGTCAGACCTTTCCGGTGATGATCGACGGCAAAGAGATTATCAGGTTTACGGATACACCCGGGTTTCAAAACCCGAAACAAACCCTGCAATGGATAAAGAATTATCAAGGCCCGAATAATTTAATCATAGAAGTTTTCCTGCAAACTCACAAGGACGATCAAGACTTCAGAGACGACTGCGAGCTGTTTAACCCCCTTGCCCATGGAGCCGGCATTATTTACGTCGTGGACGGGTCTCGTCCCCTCCGCAAGGTTGACAAGGCCGAGATGGATATTCTTCGTCTCACCGGTCGTCCCCGCATGGCAATTATTAACTGCAAGGGGGCCGAAACCGGTTATCTGGATCAGTGGAAAAGCGAATTCCGAAAGCATTTCAATTCCATCCGCGTGTTCAATGCCCACAAAGCCACCTATGCCGAACGGATTGACCTGCTGGAGAGCCTCAAGGGTATCGATCAGGACTGGCAGCCGTCCCTGGAAACGGTCATTTCAGCTTTTAAAAAGGACTGGGAATATCGGAATACGCTCACAGTGGAAATCATGTGTGCCATGCTCACAGACTGCCTGGAATATTCCATAACAAAAAATTTTACGGAAAAATCCCGTGAAAAGACAGTGAAAAAAAAGCTTCAGGAAGAGTACAACCGGACCATCGAAAAAGTTGAAAAAGCCACCCATCAGCGGATCAGAAGGCTTTTCGAACACAATATTTTCAACTACGACCTTCCTGCTCATTCCATACTGCACGAGGATCTGTTTAATGAAAAAACCTGGCGATTTCTGGGCTTAACGTCCGCCCAGTTGATTGCTGCGGCCGGCCTTGCGGGCAGTGCTATCGGTGCTGCCATCGATGTGGCTGCGGCTGGTTTGACCTTTGGTGTTTGTACAGCCATCGGCGGCGCAGCCGGTGCCGGGTGGGCCGCATTGGGCGGGGGAAAGCGCCTTATAAAGGCAAAAGTTTTGGGAATGAATCTGGGTGGATATCAGATAAAGATCGGCCCCATTGAGAATATACAGTTTCTCTATGTACTGCTGGACCGCTCTCTAATCTTCTATTCGCATGTCATCAACTGGGCTCACGGACATCGGGATTACCATGCTGCTCCTGCCACCAGGATCTCCGAATCGGTCAAAAGCGGATTTACAGCAGAATGGGATGATAATGCTAAAAAAATATGCACTGCATTTTTCATGGCCAGTCGCAGCAGCGACGAAGTCATAAAAGAGGAGTCATGTGAAAAGCTGAAGGGAATGCTCAAGCACGTTATGCATAAAATATCCCACAGCGAACGAAAGTATGGGCTGATATTTAAATCCTGAGCCTTCCATCCAACCAGTTGAAATACTTAATATCAATTTTTCTCATAAACTCTAAAAGACAAGGCTCACATAATTTGTAGAACTTTTCACTTAAATCCTTCCTAAATGCATCATCCTGATTGTCTCCCTGTAACAAATCAAAGTATCGGTCATAATCGCTGAGTAAATTATCTTTCATTTGATTGTATCTTTGCAATGTCAAGGTGCTGATCTCATCATGAGGAAATTCTCCAATCGGTTCATTCCAGGGGTACTCAGGAAATTTATCTAACAAATTATAATCCCGATAATACACAATTCTTGAACTTTGGATTTCAATCATCATTCTTGAATTTGGCCTGTAAATCTTAATTTTTTCTTCTTTTTTGTATTTTTTAGCAGTATAGAAAAAAAAACTTAAAAGTGGCTTCCGATTGATAATTATCGGTATAGGAAGCGAAGGTGAAGAGTCTAAAGGTACCAGTTTAAAACGAAGATTATTTTTTTTAAACTTTTTATAGGCTTTAAGTGTACGACTTTCATCAGTCATTTTATTCTCCAATTTTTAAGCAACTGAAGATGAAGACGGTGGTTCGGCGGAAACCATAAAATTATTTGAGTCTTGCCATGCCTCTTTAAAATCACGTAAATTTACTTCCATTCCTTTTCCGTCTGGATGTCCTGGGTCGTTCAGGGTTACTGTTTGGCTTTCATTATTATACCCTATCACCTGAACGGCATGATTGGCTTCCGGCATAAAAAAAAGATCTTTTAATTGTTCGGAACTTGAATTGGCCCAGATTTCATTAGAATCAACACCAACAATAATTTTTTGATTATTGTTCAACTTTTCCAAAATATCATTGAAATTATTACCTTCAGTTCTTTCAACGGTAAAGTCATAATCTTCGAGCAAGTTTCCAACATCATACATGAATGTCCCACAGCCAGGGGTGTAATACCCTTTCTCAATGGCATGATTTGCTAATTCTTTTTCAGTAAAATCTCGTTCTAAACATGAATCCAGAATATATTCCTGGCTGACAATGGCACAAGTATCAGGCATATCTTGTATATGCCAAATATCTTCTTCAAACATTTTACTCATAAGTGGAGGTTCTTCAATACCACTCCATATTGCTTGAGCAGTATCCTTCATTTCAAGAATTCCGCTTTCCGTGACTGGAATTGGAGAATCTTCAATAGCTTTTTTTAAATCTGAGATAGTTGGCTCTCTTCCATTCAAGTCGAAGTCCGGATCTTGATATGATAGAGTTAAGTCGCTCTCCATAGGATAATCTCTCGGTTCAGGCTCAGGGAAATCATTCCCCGAAACATCTGTTCCATCTGGATCACAACTATTGATATCATCCATTTTTGTCCTCCGATGTATCGTCATCTTGTGGAAGGTGCAGCGTTTCTAAAACATTTCCTACTTTATTCGGCATGTCTATTTCTATTGCAGTTTCGATATACGATGTAAGAGTCCTGAATTTTATTCCACTCTTTTCTAAGACCTCAGTAAATCTATTAATTGTACCTGCATGTATTCTATTTTTAAGGCTCTCTTTTAGATTATCCTCAATTTGTTGTTTTTTATGTGATGGAAATTGGTCGAAAATACGTTTGTCTCTTTGCATACACCTCGTATTTTTATCATCAATTTCCTCGCCTGCTTCATAGATTGTAACTGGTAAATTGTCTTTTAAAACACGCCACCAGGAAAAGGCTGTTTTAGATGCCTTTTTAACCCGAGCGGCTGATTCTCGATTTGTTTGTAAAGAATTTAAGACATCTCCTAATGACCGTATACCAAGTAAACCCGCAAGAATTCCTATCCCACCAGTAGCGGCGCCAGTAGCGACAAGAATTCCTATAAGCGTTGCCTGCCCTGCCTGGGAAAAATATTTAGTTATTTTCGAAAACAGGTCCTTTTGTGTTTCTTCTTTCGCAAATAATTGTTCTATAGGATAAACTGCTCCTTCTATCGCGGAAAAGATTCGCTGAATGTTTGACTGAACGTTTCTGATATTTTTTCTTGAGGTCAAGCGAATTTTCTTTCTTTCATAAGGAATATACTCTGTCGCTACTCCTGAGCCAAAGGCATCTGAAATAATATCTGCTTCATTTTTCACCTGATAATAGGGATAAAGTGAGGATAAATATTCAAAGTTCTGTTTTATTTTCGGTAAAAACAGGCTAAACAAAAGAAGCTTTTTTGTTGTCTGTTGAAACAGTTTCTTATCATTATAAAATTTTTCTATACTGCTCTTTTCCAGTTTTTCTTCCAACTCATCCATTGATATTTCGATATTGAGCTCTTGACTTAACAAAATAATGTCTGAAAATAATCCGATTAATAGATTTTGCTTTTTTACATGATTGTATTGTCTGTAAAGTTCCGGCAAACTTGAATTTGAAGCAACCGATTTAGCTTTGTTGACTTCAAGTTCTTTCAAGGCACTATAGCTATAAGATACATGGCCTATCAGCCTGATAGAATTAGATGAGGTATGTTCGTCAGTGTATTTTATATGCAGTTCATTTGTTTCATTCGACAATGACGTTATTTCTATTTTTTTTAGTTTTGAAAACTTGATCGGTTCCCTATCATCAATGGTAAAACCATCCTGGTAGACTCGAAGCATCCTAACTTTGCCGGATATTTTTTTATCAAGAAAGGCGCCAAACCGATAAGATCCGGAGTCGAATAAGTCATTTGGAATAGACAAATTGGATTTAATCACTTCAATATCCTTATCATAAAATGTACATGTTAAAAATTGCTTCCGATCAGACGAGATCAGTAAGGCTTTTTGTTTGTAATTGAAGCAGAGATTAAAGGTGATTGGTTCTCCTTTTGGAATTGATGTGGCAATAATTGTTTTAGATTTAGAATCCAACTCAAACAGAAATTTTTGTTTTTTGCCTTCAGGAAAAAGGTTAGCTTCGAAAATACCTTTTAGATCAAGCGAGAAAAGATCCTGCTCTGAAGTTTTAAGCAATTCGGACAGTTCTTTTGACAGATCTCGAATTGATTTAAATCCACAGGAATTAAAAAGTTCAGAAATAGTTATTGTATGAGGAACTCCTTCATGTTTAATCGCCAGTATTAAAATTTTATTATCGGAAGCGAGTCGCCACGTTAGATTTTTTAAGGGAGGAAGATCGAAGTCTGGATAAAGCTTTAACTCTCCGTCATCAAAAGTCAATATTGAGACGGAGGACTTTTTAATAATTTGACCGAACTTTTTATCTGTAATTTTTTTTAATTCAAGTGAGGCTAATATAATTGACTGGGATGATTTATTTAATTTTAGTTTTTTCTTTAATTCCGGTTTCCAAAGGTTTAACCAATACCCATAGCCCTCTTTTAGGTTATCAATATTTCCAAGATTAACGTAACAAGATTGAATTTCACTATCATTCTTTGGATTAAAAAAAACGCATGGAATTTTTTCTATTAAGCCAATTTTTAAGTCTTGGCTTATGTGACGTCCTGAAAAAAGTACATTTTTTGAAACAACGTGTATTTCACCATCATCTGAGAAAGCAATATATACACTTTTTATTATATCTCCAGATCTTTTAACAATTTGGGCAGTAGGAACAAGACTCCAAAAACCATTCGGCAATATTCCTTTATTTATTATTTTTAATTGCTCTTCGCACTTATAACACCTTGGTGGACGGCCAAGGTAGAATTTATCATCCTTAATAATTCCATGAACACGGCATTCTACCTTGAAAGTATTAACACAATTAACACATAGATAATTATTTATTCCTCCGGGTATGGCAGGGGCTTTAATTCTTTGTGGAAATTTATAATAGCCTTTCTTAATAACATCAAAACCTGAATAATTTATATCAGCAAGTCCTTCCCTTTTCCCGCATCTTATGCATAGACTCCCTGTTGAAAAAAATTGTTCAGCCATATTGTTACCTCCCAAAAAACGAGCTTGGTTTACAAAGTTTACAATAGCGCATTTTCAGATAACACTATAACAAAAGAGTAAAAAATCAAAAACATCAAGTCGTCCGGGTAAATCGTGTGTATCTCACCGATGCTATACAATAGTGGATATTTAGAACGTTTTAGGCTAAAGATATCTCGCCACAAATCACCAGAATGTTGCCATATATCCAAACTGAACACTTACTTTTTAAAGTTAGCTTTAACTGCTTGTTTTGTCAATTGGAATAGCAATTGATACTGCTAAATGTCATCTTCTCGATCCTGGCGGTCTCTTTCAGAATCCATCTTTTTCTCAAGCTTCCTTCGCTTTCCTTCCTCCAAACCCTCTTCATATGCAAAGCCCATTGCTCCACCGAGAAGAAAAGCATTTTGGGCCGTGAATTTATCTTCCTCTGATTCAGCCTGTTCAGGTTCATCATCGAATTTATTATCACCTTCAAGCGTATCATCCATTTCAAGGTTTTCCTCAAGGCTTTCCTCAAAAGAATCCTCATCCATTTCATCGAAATCATCATCGAAATTATCAAAGAAATCTTCCATGATATCCCTCCTTCAATAGAAAAAGCCGCTCATCATAAAGACAAGCAGCTTGATCAGTATGTTTAGTAAAAATTCTTTCTATGAGTTAACCCAAAGTCTGTAAAAAGAAATTCATCCAGACATCTGATCGTTCCTTTGAATGATTGCTGAAAGGAAGCGATTTCTGGCAAATCCTTTCGATAATCGAATCTTCACGGTGAATAAACACCATCTTTCCAAGGCGTATGGCATATTCAACCTCGAACTTTGTTCCCCCCACAAGTCCTGTTTCTTTGCTGATAAACGCATGAACAACATCACACGCTGATATCAATTGCCGATTTCGTTGATAATATCGTTGCACTATCTCGAATTTGCTTCGTGCGTTATTCAGATTTGGAGAAAATATTTTAACCTGAAGTCCGCGAGCCTTTGCCGCAAATCCGGCCCATGTGCAAACACCTTTACATGAGCCCGTGACAACTATGGAATCAACTGGAAGTCCATTAACGAAATCAGTAATGGATTGCTTGTCTTTGTATTTTCGTGCTCCTACTACGCCAACAAAAGTCATTTCTACCTCCTTAAAAACGCGAAAGCCCTCCCGGATAATTCCAGGAGAGCCTTTTTTTGATATTGATTATTTCTTGATCTTTATGTCACCGGCTTATGATGAAAGGACATTTCATCGATGTCTCCACTCTTGAAACGTTCGATAATCTTGTTCAGGATATCTTTTACTTTGGGTTTCATTGGTTTTCTCCTTTGGTTGGATTTGGTGAAAACAGGCAGGTTGAACACTTGCTCTTATCTCGACAGGCCTCGCAAATAAGACGCGTGTCTAAAATCTTTGGCAGGGTCTCGAAGACCCTCTCCAAAGCCTTTGTCATGGGCAGATTCATAGCCCACGCTATTCTACGGAGCGCGCTGGACGCTCCCATGCTCAATTCTGGTGTATATGCCATTGCTCTTTCACCTCCTTTCAAAATAAAAAAAGCCATCTGCCTGCGGTGGCAAAATGGCTCCATCTTGAAACTGCTGTTATTGTTTGATTCAACCTATCTCTTCATAGAATCTCTTGATAATGCCGTTGTCCGCAAACGAGTAATACCTGTCATCGTCCATCGAAATAATGATGTGCTCATGGACTGCGATGCCTATTACCTCTGACGCCTGAATGATTCTCTTGGTAATGGCCAGGTCATCAGGGGACGGTTCCAAGTCGTTGCTCGGGTGGTTATGACAAAGTATCATCGCTGCCGAATTGGCCAGGATGGCGGGTTTGAGCACTTCACGGGGATGGACCGATGCAGACGACAGGCCACCGATGGAAACGATGTTCAGGCCAATTATTTCGTTCCTGGCGCTCAACAGGATTACGCAGAACTGCTCCCGGTCAGGCTGGCCCTGCGTCTTTATCAGACTTTGAATGAGGGACTGGGCCTCTTGTGAATTGTTCATCCGCCGCTGGCCAAACGAGATTCTTTTGTCTTTAACCAGGGACACGCGATAGATGGAAACGAACTTGCTGGCGGACTGGTCTTGCGGGATGCTGAACAGGTCTTGCTGTTTCATTGCTGGCCTCCTTTCGGACACAAAAAAAGCCCTCATACCGAAATGCCGGATAATGAGAGCCGTATGTTGTAAATACTATTCTGCGAAATGGGCTTCTATCTTCGCTCGCAGTTTCCTTTTCAGGTATTTGACTTGGTCCTTGGTCTTGCCAAGTTTGACGGCAATCTCCCTGTCCAGCAGTTCATCCACCACTTTCAGGCGGATGTATTTTGCTTCTGGCCCGGACAGATTATTGATAAAATGCTCGAAATCCAGTTTCCGAATGACTATCTCGTCCAGCGGAAGCCGGTTTCTATCGGGAAGAATGGCTTGTGAAAATTCAGCGTCGGAATTGTCAGGAATAGCATCGTAATGGACTATGGTAATGGGGAACTGCCGATTATACCGCTTGTGGATGTCCACGCTCTTTCCGACTCCGTTGACTTGATTCAGGATGCTCCATCTGGCACAGGTGCGAAGGTATTTGTTTGGTGCGTCCGGGATACGTTTCAGGCTTTCCAGAATACTAATGGCTCCTTCCTGAATCAGGTCTTCATTGCCTCTGGCTGTACGACGCAGAAACGGTCGCAGTGATTTAAACTTGTTCTCGTAAGTGGTGTTGAACTTTTGTGTTGTTGTCATAATAGGTCTCCTTTCTGTTGGATGGTTAAAAACGCAAAAAGGGCGGCTGCCTTTAAGACAAACCGCCCTTTCTACTGGTTAAATGATTGATTATGTTTGTGAGTAATCAGCCGGATGGCTTATTATAAAGAGGTGGGAGAGGGGGGGGGTTATATTATATATCTCACGGAATATTCCGTTATTCATATATAGGGTACCGCAGACAATAAATCTGGTTCGATTTTGATTGAAGACAATGATGGCAGGGTTGATTGGTTTACAGGTATTGAAAATGGCTGGAAATATATCGGCGGATGCCGCTAAATTAAGAGGACCACGATGGATCCCAGTTCTATGAATGCTAAAAACGCACTAACAAAAGTAGGTCGCCTTACATTAGCAGTTATCTAAATAGAATATTACCGCAATTCTTTTTCCTTCAAAATAGTAGAGAAAGCGTGGGCAGTGGATATCAGCAGGGCAGGAGCGTGGCGGAATCTGTGCTTTCGATTATATAATCCGAATTATCGGATGGACGCAGTTTATAGAAGGCAGGATTTTTGTCGGGGCTGAAATTTGTTGTTATTGACTTTTGATTATGATGAACCTCAAGTCTGTCCGATAATTAAGTTTGGATTATGTAAGAAGAAGAGCACAGATTATGACATGCGGGTCAATTGCTCGGTCTAAAAGTCCAAAAAAGAGTCGGTAGGAGAAATCGAATAAATGGCTATATTCCTGCGATTAATACTTTGGGCCTGTCTAAAAGCATAAAAGCCCGAATATGGGCATCTGGGAGCATCTGAAAAGCATTTTGAGAAGATAAGCGAGAAGTAATAATGGTAGTAATAAAGCATCCCATTTTATCAGTAATTGAACGGAGTCCTGAACTACTTAAATTGTAAAGCGGAGTCCTGTTTTATCGAGAAAGCCGATGCTTTCAATTTGTTCTTATGCGGAAATAAATAACTTAATATGAAGATGTGTGAATGGTTTTAACTAAAAATTTTTAGAAGAGTTGCTATGCTGACGCCAAGTTCCGTTGCCAATTTGAAGCATAGTTTGAAAAGGTCATTAACATTTGATGCGGTGTTGAGGCTACTTTTGAATTTTTCCAAGAAGCCTTTCTCTTTACTTCCATCTTCGAAATTAGGAATGGCTTCGTCAATTTTACTCTGAATATCCAGATACATTTGAATAGATTGACTTTGCTGTTGGGTCTGAGTAATTATAGTGCTTGGCATTCCACTGAAAGGAGCTGGTTCATCTGAAAAGTATTCAGCATGTAGCCTTGAAATTAAACCTCCCAGAGTTTGTCGATATGTTGACACTAAAACAATAGTATGATCATTCAATATCTCAGGCTTTATTAAGAATTTGTTATAGTTTTCACCTGCAATTTGGTTGAGTTCTTTTACCACTTCATTATAACGCATCCAATCCGAATCATCAACAATGTCTCTGGCATCCCGAAGTTTAGGCGTTTGAGAAAGATAGCCCTGAAATTCAGAGTATAAT
>Ga0255430_10139_pt1 | contig 12711 bp, 12 predicted proteins | sample ANMaggSeSYBR02G3_FD_182660 | JGI IMG/M metagenome (GOLD analysis project Ga0255430, IMG submission 182660) | Sediment cell enrichment communities from methane seep in Santa Monica Basin, California, United Staets - ANME aggregate JGI... | ecosystem: Environmental > Aquatic > Marine > Cold seeps >...
CAGCACCCGTCAGTTCAAGGTCGATGTGCGCAATGGCAATTCACTGGCCTCGGAAATGGTGGCTTTTGCCAATTCCGACGGGGGGACGATTTTTATTGGCGTGGCGGATGATGGTTCAATGCCGGGGCTTTTGCCAAAGGATGTGGCAAGAATCAATCAGCTCATCAGCAATGCGGCCAGTCAGCATGTGCGGAGCCCCTTGACGGTTCAGACGGAAAATGTTCAGCTTCCGACCGGACGCATTGTTATTGTGCTCACCGTGCCAAAAGGCCTCGACAAACCGTATTTTGATAAAAACGGGGTCATCTGGCTGAAATGCGGGGCAGATAAGCGGCGAATCAATTCTAAGGAAGAACTGCGCCGGCTTTTCCAGTTTTCCGATCAATTCCATGCTGACGAACTCCCCACAAAAGCTGGAATAGATAAACTCGACAAGCTTCGTTTCCGCGACTTTATCCGCGATGTTTATAAACTGGATTTCCCGGATAAGCCCAGGGATTTGATACAGTTGTTGCAAAATATGAGCCTGGCTACCGATACCGGGTGCTTGAATCTGGCGGGAGTGCTCCTGTTTACGGAACGCCCCGAGTGGATCAAGCCCCAGTTTGTTATAAAGGCGATTCGATATCCTGGTAATGAGATTCATGTCAGTAATTATCTCGATACCGAAGATTTTTCCGGTCCATTGAGCAAAGTTTTTGATGATTCCCTGTCGTTTGTCATGCGCAACCTGCACAAGGTGCAAGACGGACGTGGTGTTAATGCGCCGGGACTGCCTGAGATTCCGGAACTGGTTTTTGAAGAGCTCCTGGTCAATGCATTGATTCACCGTGACTATCTGGTGAGCGCTCCCATCCGGCTTTTCATTTTTGACAACCGTATAGAGATCATCAGCCCCGGTCACCTGCCTAACAACCTGACGGTCGAACGGATTCTGGCCGGTATTTCCAATATTCGAAATCCGATTCTGGTTTCGTTTGTGGCAAAGGGGCTTTTGCCCTACCACGGACTTGGGTCCGGGATTAAACGCGCGTCGGAAGAATGGCGTGATATAGACTTTGCAGATGATCGTGAAGGCTGTCTTTTCACCGTAACAATTCATCGAAAAGCGCCCATGGGTTCAGTCGACTTGACTGATTACCCGAAAAGTTCGGGGAAAAGTTCGGGGAAAACTGAAAATCAGGTTCTCAGCCTTCTCTCTGATAATCCGGAAATGACTATTCTTGAACTATCCGAAACACTTGGTCTCACCACCCGCGCCGTGGAAAAACAGATCGCAAAATTGCGAAAAAAAGGCCGCCTGCGTCGCATCGGCCCCGCCAGGGGCGGACGCTGGCAAACGATTGAGAAGGGTAAAGCGTAATGACGTTAAAAAAGAAAAAAACTTTGAAAACTATAGAAACGTTGACACACCAAGAAGCGAGTCGCAAGAACATCCCCACGGCCGAATATCAGTCCGTGATGCGAAAGGACGAAGAAACGCCCATTCAAATCGCATATAAACGCCGCAACAGAGATCTGAACCCCCATCGAAATTATGAATTGCGTGACCCTATTGAGGTAAGAGTGTTACCGTCATCAATAGAGATAATAAGCTATAGCGGTATTGATCCATCCCTAACACAATCTGATTTTGAAAAAGGGGTCGTAAGAACAAGGAGATACAGAAACAGACAAATCGGCAGCTTTTTAAAGGAGCTGGGGTTAACAGAGGGAAAAGGAACTGGTATCCCGATTATCTACCAGGCTCTAAAAGATAACGGCTCTCCCAAACCAATTTTTGACACAGATTATCCAAATAGAAGTTTTTTTGTTGTAGAGTTTCCCATATACCCTGATTTTAGGGCTGATGAGAATAATGGTGGGGCAATAGGTGGGGCAATGGAATTAACTGCCCGACAAATAGAAATTATTAATATTATTATTTCGGATAATAAAATTAGTTACAGGGCAATTGCCAAGAAACTTAATATCAATCATTCTGCGGTTGACAAACACATTAAAACACTAAAAGAAAAAGGAGCGCTTAAAAGAGTCGGTGGCACACGAGGGTATTGGGAGGTGCAAGAGTGAAATTCACCGAAGCAAAAGCGGTGTTCGAAGCCGTTGTCAATGCGGTTGTGCATCGCGATTACTCCGTTTATGGATCGAGAATCCGCCTGCATCTTTTTACCGACAGGCTTGAAATCTTTTCACCGGGAACTATCCCCAATACTATGACCATTGACAGCCTTTCAGAACGGCAATCGGCACGCAACGAGTTATTGAGCAGCCTTCTGGCGCGCTGCCCGATGAATGTCAATGCCATCGGCAGCCAGCGTAGTTATATCATGGATAAGCGAGGCGAGGGTGTGCCGATCATCATCACCGAAAGCGAAAAACTGTCAGGGAGTAAGCCGGAATATCAGTTGATAGATGATGCGGAGCTGAAATTAACCATTTTTGCTGCAAAGCCCCCCAAATGATGAGTACTCATATCCCTTGAAAAACAAAAAATGGGGTGTAAATTACCTCAAAAAATCATCAATCATAAACATTGGAGCTATGCTGTCCAAAAAAAGCATCCCTTTTCTTGAAAGCGCACAGTGGTTTTTTGGCTGAATGGGAAGAATATACCCATCTTCCTCAAGCTGCTTTATCTTTTCTGTAAATATTTGGCGAAAATTTATACCAAGATTTTCATCAATAGCATCAATGTCTATCCCCTCGGTCTTCCTCAGCCCAAGATAAACCATCTCCATCATGCGCTGCTCTTTGCTTAAAATCTCTTTCTCTTCTATAGCCACCCTGCCCTCTTTTATATTCTCTATATATTTTTTTACGCTGCGGCAGTTCCAGTAACGTCTATGTTCTATAAATGAATGGGCGGATGGTCCAAACCCCATGTATGGCGAGAATGACCAGTACTTCATATTATGCCCGGATATTTTGGAAGCATTTTTTGCAAAGTTTGATATTTCATACTGAACATAACCATGAGCAGTTAAATATTTGATTGTTGTTTCAAAAAGCTCGGATAGCAGAGAGTCGGCCACAGGTTTAAACCTGCCTTGCCGGCGCTCCCTGTCCAATGGAGTGCCTTTCTCATATGTAAGCATGTAGCAGGATAAGTGTTCTGGATCAAATTCAATAGCCCTTTGCAAATCAGAAAGCCACATTTTTTTTGTCTGACCAGGAATGCCGTAAATGAGATCAATTCCAATATTATCAAACCCTGCTTTTCGTGCCCATTTGATTGTTCTATTTGCATCATTAGTTGAATGAATTCTGCCAAGAAAATCAAGAAATTCATCATTAAAAGACTGTACGCCTATATTAATACGATTAATGCCGACACCCTGGTATCCTTTAAGTTTTTCAGTCGTAACAGTACCAGGGTTGACTTCTATGGTTATTTCAGTGTCAGTAGATATATTAAATAATTCGTATGCGTTTTCAATTATCCTGCCGATATTTTCCGGTTTTAAAACCGAAGGTGTGCCGCCTCCGAAATACAGGGTATCGCATACTAAAGGATGGCTTGAGACCATTTGCATCTCCCTGATCAAGGCCTCGACAAATGGCTGTTTAAGTGACTGGTCTGTTATGGAATAAAAGTCGCAGTAAGGACATTTTTTAATACAAAAAGGGATATGTATATATATGCCGGTTTGTTTCATAAGGCTAAAATGTTACAAATATATGGCATCCTTCACGACAAGTCAAAAGTAGTTTACACTTTGTTGATCTTGTATTTTGGCAGTGAAATTGGAAAATAGAAATTGAAAAAAATACAAAGATGTAGATGCGTTACCTAATTTCAAATTTCTAATTTCAAGTTTCGACATCGGCATTCAATTCAATAATACACGCTTTTTCGAAAAAAGTGTAAACTGATGAATGAAGGATGCCAAATATATCAATTGGTTGATCACCGCTTTCAAAAAAAAGTTCAAAATTTGTAAAAAATATCACAACTATCGCATTGTGACCAGGCAATATTTTCCAAAAGGAATATCCGACAAAATTCTTGCAATAGCTGTTAAAAAGATTAATCATAGACCAAGAAAGTGCCTTGACTACCACACACCAAGTATTACATGGCGCATTTGCAACCTGAATTCAACATACTATGGATATCACACTTCGAGAAATTTATAACGGGTTTGCTGAAACCTATGAAAAGAACCGGGGACTTTTTGATATGACGAAGGTCTTAGCTTCTTTTTATGGACGTTTACATGTAGAAAAAGGAAGATTGCTTGATTTAGGATGTGGAGCAGGTGAGCCGTTTCCGCGATTTTTTATTGATCGCGGCTGGATAGTTACAGGTGTAGATTTTTCTGAACGAATGCTTGAATTGGCATCTAAATATATTCCGGAAATGCAAACTATTTATGCTGATATGTGTAAGGTTGAATTTAAACCGAGTCAGTTTGAGGCAATCACAGCGATTTATAGCCTATTTCATGTCCCAAGGAATGATCATGCGGCGTTGTTTGATAAATTCTATCGATGGCTTTGCCCAAAAGGTAAAGTGTTATTTACCTATGCAACAAAAGAATTTACAGGCAGTATTGAATTTGATGGTTATAAGGAATTTATGAACCAGGAGCTATATTACAGCCACAAAAGCCCTGATAAGTTGTATGCTGATTTAGAAAATACTGGTTTCAATATTGAGTCAGCCGATTACCGGAATATTGGAAATGAGATATTCCTATGGGTTACAGCGAGCAGGTGATGGAAGCGGTAAGGGAATACGTGCCCTAAAATCATCAGCTTGGGTTGAACTGTTTTAAGGGGAAACAATATGAGTACCGCGAAATTAAAGACCATGGGCCAGCAATCTGGCCGCCGTTCCTGGGCGGAACCTTGGAAAATCAAGATGGTAGAGCCGATTCGCTTAACTATTCAGGCAGAGCGGACACGAGCTTTAAAGGAAGCAGGCTACAATACCTTTCTCTTGCGATCCGAGGATGTCTATATTGACCTGCTTACGGACAGCGGCACCAATGCCATGAGCGACCGTCAGTGGGCCGGCATGCTGATGGGCGATGAGGCCTATGCCGGCAGCAGGAACTTCTACAATCTGGAGGAGGCGGTAAAGAACTATTATGGTTATCGCTATATGGTGCCTACTCATCAGGGCAGGGGCGCCGAGCATCTGCTCAGCCAGACTGTAATCAAGCCTGGTCAATATGTACCTGGCAACATGTACTTCACCACTACTCGCATACACCAGGAACTGGCGGGCGGCACGTTTGTGGATGTGATAATCGACAAAGCTCATGACCCCGGCAATGAGCATCCCTTCAAGGGCAATGTGGATCTGGGCAAGTTAGAGTTTTTGATCAAACAGAAAGGGGCCGAAAACATTGCCTACATCAGCTTGGCGGGCACTGTGAATATGGCGGGCGGTCAGCCGGTGAGTATGGCCAATGTGCGGGCATTGCGAGAACTGTGCGACCGCTTCAAAATTCGCATCTACCTGGATGCGACGCGAATGGTCGAAAACGCTTTCTTTATTCAGCAGCGGGAGGAAGGATATGCAGACAAGCCCATTGCCGCCATTCTGAAAGAATTCTGCAATTACACAGACGGCGCCTGGATGAGCGCCAAGAAGGACAACCTGGTCAACATAGGCGGATGGCTGGCAGTCAATGATAATGAGCTTTTTGACTCGCTTCGCAACATGGTCGTAATCTATGAGGGGCTTCACACTTACGGGGGTGTTGCAGGGCGGGACATGGAAGCTATGGCTATAGGTATCGCCGAAGGCGTGCAGGATGATCAAATACGGTCCCGTGTGGGGCAGGTGCTTTATCTTGGAGATTTGCTTCTCAACTGGGAAATACCTATTGTCAAGCCGGTGGGCGGGCATGCTGTCTTTCTGGACGCCAGGAAATTCTACCCTCACATTCCTCAGGAGCAATTTCCAGCTCAGACCCTGGCGGCTCAGCTTTATCTGAATTCGGGGGTTCGTGGCATGGAACGGGGTATTGTTAGTGCCGGACGTGATCCCAAGACAGGTGAACATCGTTTCCCTGCTTTGGAGTTGATGCGTTTGGCGATTCCTCGTCGGGTTTACACGCAGGCGCACATGGATGTAGTCGCAGAGGCGGTAAAAACAGTTTACGATGCCCGTGAACACACAAAAGGTCTAAAGATGGTCTATGAGCCCAAGCGTCTGCGGTTCTTCCAGGCTCGTTTTGAACCTGTCGCATAGTAAATAGAAAGAGCAAATGGGGTCAACTGTAGACCGCATTTGCTCTTCCATATCAGGACGTTTTGGAACTCCTCTTCAGTTCTTCCAGCATGCTGCCTATTTATAAGCATTCCCCAGCTTTATCCCAAGATCAAGGGCTTTTTCGTTTATCTCAAGAAAATCCGAAGGAATGCGAGTTTTTAACACCTTTTTAACTGATTCGGATTTAACAAGATCCGTGATACCTATTAAGGCGCCCAACATACATATGTTAAACACGATTGGCTTGCCTATCTTCTCCATTACAGTCTGATACATGGGTAGTTCTCTCTGTCGTGCATCAACTTTCATGTACATTTTAACATAACGTGTATCTGTAATAAGGAGACCTCCGGGTCGTATTATGGGACTAAACTTGTTATAGGCTTGCTGGCTCAGGCAGATAAGAACATTGGGTTGATTAACTTTAGGAAAATATATTGCTGAATCAGAAATTATTACATCTGAACGGGTCGCTCCTCCTCTTGCTTCCGCTCCATAAGACTGAGTCTGCACAGCAATCAGGTTTTCATGAAGAACGGCCGCCTCAGCAAGTATCACAGCAGCAGTTATAATGCCCTGCCCTCCCGAGCCTGAGAATACCAGCCTGTGTCTTTCCATATTTAATTTCCTTTCGCAGCCCGTAACGGTTCACAGTTTTTTCAGAAAATAACTTAACCTCACATGAAATATAAACCTGAGTTCTCAAACTTGCCTGCCGCAGGCAGGACTGAGCCTCTGGCTGATATGTTTTGATCAACCGTTAACTGTAAACTGTTAACCGTGAACCGTTGCCATAGCCCTTTCGATTATCTTCTCGTACTCGTCACAGTACTCGGGCATCTTTTTCTGGACAAAAATTCCTCTTTCTATCAGATCAGGATTTTTCTGTTTGGCTTCTGAACCAATGGGCGTGGTATTTTCTTTGAAATGCTCCAGCATATCAATTGCACTTCCTAACCTGTTTTTTCTTCCAAAATAAGTAGGACACTGGGACATAATTTCCACCACTGAAAAGCCCTTGTGAACTATTGCCTGGCCTAAAATATCCGCCATTTGTTTAGCATGATATGTAGTTGTTCTGCCCACAAAAGAAGCTCCGGCAGCTACAGACAACTCAACAACGTCAAAAGCATGGTCTATGTTTGAATATGGTGATGTTGTACTCATCGTCCCATAACCGGACAAGGGAGAAAACTGGCCTCCTGTCATGCCGTAAACACGGTTGTTTATGACAATTGCAGTCATATCCATATTGCGACGGGCGGCATGTATAAAATGATTTCCGCCGATAGCCAGGGCATCACCATCACCCATGGGAACTATCAGCTTTAATTCAGGGCGGCTCATTTTTATTCCGGCAGCAAAAGCCAAGGCACGCCCGTGAATGGTATGCATGGTGTGAAAATCAACATATCCTGAAATACGGGCTGAACATCCAATACCTGATACCATGACAATTTCGTTTTTATCTAATCCGATTTTTTCTATAGCTCTGAGAAGTCCGTTAAGCAGCATCCCATGTCCACAACCAGGACACCAGATATGAGGAAAAAATCTTTCTCTTATGTAATCCCTGATCGCCATAAATTATACACCCTTTCCCTTGATAAGCCGCAGTATATTTCTGATATCTGTAGGGGTTATTAAAACGCCATCTATGCGGTTGGCCAAAAATACCCTCTCCGGCCTGTCAACCGAGACTTTCACCGCCTGAAGGATCTGCCCCATGTTCATTTCCACAACAACCACATACTTGGCATCAGCACATTTCTCTTGAACAAGAGAATGCGGGAAAGGCCACAATGTCTGAAGCTCCAGCAGACCAAGCTTTTCACCTCTCTTCCTCCGGTTTTCCACTACATGAAGTGCGGAACGGGCAGCAGAACCATAAGAAATAAGTATTGTCCTGGCATCTTCCAAGTAGTATTCCTTATATCTGCTAATTTTATCCGTATTGTTCTGTATTTTATCTACTAAATGCCGTACAAGGCCGTAAGCGATCTTAGGATTATCCGACGGGAAACCCCACATATCGTGAACCAGGCCCGTGACATTGTAACGATTAACCCCTCCGAAATCAGATATTGGAAGGCGCCCGTCTTCTCTGGGAAGATAGGGATGAAAATCCACCCCTCTTTTTACAGATGTCCTAAGCCTTTCCACCAAAGGAATCTCTCCTTTTTTCGGAATAAAAATTCTTTCACGCATATGGCCGACAACTTCATCAAACAGAAGTATCACCGGCGTCCTGTATGTTTCTGCCATATTAAAAGCATCCACGGTTATTGCAAAAACATCCTGATGGTTTGAGGCTGTCATCACAATTATTGCGTGATCTCCATGGGTTCCCCACCTGGCCTGCATAACATCCCCCTGGCCAACATGTGTTGGAATGCCGGTAGAAGACCCGCCTCGCTGAACATTTACAATTACGCAGGGAATTTCAGCCACAATCGCATATCCAAGAGCCTCCTGCATAAGAGAAAATCCGGGGCCGCTTGTAGCTGTCATGACTTTATGACCCGTAAGTGATGCGCCGATAATTGCACAAAGGGACGATATTTCATCTTCCATCTGAAGGAACTTGCCTCCTATTTTAGGAAGTCTTTTTGCCATGTGTTCCATAATCTCGGTGGAAGGCGTTATGGGATAACCTGCAAAAAAATCAAGACCTGTATAAAGCGCAGCCTCCACACACACCTCGTTTCCCTGGATAAATTTTAAATTTTCGTTCATAATAAAACCTTAGTAGGGGCACGGCGCGCCGTGCCCCTACTGCTAATTATTTCTATAGCCAGATCAGGGCACCTGAATTCACATAGTTTGCAGCAGATACAATCTTCGGGCCGCTTTGCAAAAGCCTTATCACCATCATCAAGCTCAAGCACCTTTTTAGGACAAAAATGCACACATATACCGCACCCTTTGCACCAGTCCCTGTTTATGATATGCTCTTTTAACTTTGGTTCTTCCATTCAAAGTTCCTCTCAATTAATGATGACTTCGTAAAAAGTCCAACTTTAGCGTTGCGCCGCATCCTTCGTCATTGCGACGTAGCAATAAGTACGTCTCTCTCCTCAGGATTTACGCGCCTTGAATTTGGAGCTTTTTACTTTGCCATCAATATTTCGACTTTACTAAAAAATGTCAAGAAAAAGGGAGACTAAATAAACCTCTTCATCATCTCATCTATTGTTTCATCAACATTTTCAGGATTAATTCCAAGCTGAATGCATGCATCTTCAGCTTTTGCAGCCAACCCTGAATTCTCCATATCGCCAAGGCCTGAAAAAATTCCAAGCCTTCTTCCAACCTGATACAGGCATTGCTTTTCAGGCGGCATTGCCAGAAAATTTTTCAGGATATTTGTCATGTGCTCTTTGTCCTGTGGCAGAGTGCCTTCAAAATCTTCAAAAAGATTCAGTATATGATCACTTTTGACAGCGCTTGTCAGTCCGTCTAAATTTTCTATAAACATCAGGATCTCTTTTACCATCATAATTCCCGTGCATTTTTGAAAACGACCCTCAATATAATCCTGAAAAAGCGGGATGCCGTTTGGGATGGCCAGGCTACGAAGCCTTATGAAATGGGGATTTATACGGTTTAATGCATCGGCAGTCTCTATTGCGTGAACATCTGAAAGATTTATTCCTCCAAGACCGGGCATAACATATTCTGAAAGCTCCATACCAGCCTTCTTTACTTTAAGTCCTGACTTTATATGCGTTTCCTTTGTGACACCCTTTTTGACCATTTTAAGGACCTGATTTGAACCGGATTCAAGACCTATATGAATCCTGTTTAAACCTGCACCCTTCATAGCCTTAAGGTCATCATCCTTTATCCTCGCAATAGTATGGGACCGCGCATAGGATGTTATCCTTTCGATCCGGGGAAAACGCATTTTAAGATGATTCAAAATATCTATCAGGTCGGCAGGCTTTATTATAAGGCTGTTTGCATCCTGAATAAATACAGATCTCATGCCTTCGGAAAACCATTTAAATGCCGCAACAGCAGGCCTTAATTCATCAGGATCGGTCTTTTTTGCGATTTTTACAATATCTGTACGGCTGATATAGTCTGACTTTTCAGCCATGTTCTTCAGAATTTCCACATATCTACAAACCGAATCTATATCTTTTTTTACATGCTCAACCGGACGTACTGAGAAGCGCGTACCCTTGTATACGGGACAAAAAGTGCAGCGGTTCCAGGGGCAATTTCTGGTAACGCGCAAAAGAAGGCTTTGCGCCTCGCTCGGTGGTCGGATTGGGCCCTGCTCAAAGCAATAATATTTACTTGTCTTTTTATCCGACATCTCTATTTAGTGCCTCAATATACAAAATAGCAGGAGGAGATGATTCTAACACTAATGCAATATTTCTTGTCCAGAAGATGTTTGAAGAAAGTCGCAAGCCAGCCAAATCCACCACCTAAAATAGAAATGGAAGGCATAGCCAATCGAATCGAAAAGTATTATTTATCATCCCATGTTACACTGTGTTCTTTATCCTCATAATTTTTCCAAGGGGCTGATGACTTTACCTTCTAAACTTCTTAAAACATGCAGGTATATCATTGTAGTTTGAACGTTTTTATGCCCCAACTGTTCCTGAACGGTTCGAATATCATAGCCATCCTGGAGAAGATGGGTGGCAAAGCTGTGTCTTAGTGTATGGATGGTGGCTTTTTTTGGAATACCTGACTTTTTTAAGGCCCTGCTCATGGAGTTCTGCAGCGCGCGTGAGGTTATATGGTGCCTTCTTACTATCTTTGCCCGTGGATCAAGGCTTAAATTTTTTGATGGAAATACATACTGCCATGCCCACTCTTTTGAAGCATTGGGATTTTTTTTTGCTAATGCCATAGGCATATAAACAGAACCATTTCCAACGGCCAGATCCAATTCATGAATCTTTTTTACTTCTTGAAGGTGGTTTTTCAATTGCTGATGCAGTGTTTCAGGCAAACTTGTTACCCTGTCCTTGTTCCCTTTACCGGAACGGACAATTAGCGATTTGTTTTCAAAATCAAGATCTTTTACACGAAGTCTGATACATTCTGTTATGCGGAGACCACAACCATAAATCAGTTTTACATGAAGTAGATATTGTTCAGGATAATGCTTAAAAAGCTTCTTTATCTCTTTTCTGCTGAAAACAACTGGAATTCTACCACTTTTTTTGCACGAATGACATTGTCACTTACATCAAACTCTTTTTCAAGAACGTATCTGAATAAAAACAGTAAAGCATTAAATGCCTGGTTTTGGGTGGATGAACTTACATTTCCTTCCACAGCCAGATGAACAAGGAATTTTTTCACATGAGAAGACTGAATAATTCTCGGAGGAGCATTATTACAGAATCCAACAAAACGCCTGATCCATGATCTGTAAGTTTTTTCCGTGCTATATGCAAGGTGTTGAAAACGAATTTCATTGATAAATTTTGAAAAAGCATCCTTCCATGTCGCAGGATTTTTTACAGGTTTACCGGAAGATTCATCCTCCGAGTTTTCACTAAAATCAATAGTCAGGCGCATAAAGTCTTCCAGAAAAAATTTTATAGACCTGTAAGCCTGTCTGATCTGCCAGTCTTCTTTACCATCTGATTCCAGTTTATCAAGAAACGCCTTAATATTATCATATTTAACCGCTTTCAAATTCTTTTGATAAAATGATAAGAATTTATTTACCCATAGTTGATAAAATATGATATTTTTATTAGGTATATTTTTATCATTGATAAGAAATTCTTTAAAACTGTTTGAATTATTTTTTGTCATAAGATTTTTTGTCAAATAAATACTTATACGAATCAATTTTTTAGGCTATGTTCGCGTTAAGTGTGGAAAAAAATAATCAAATCTTTTGAACAGTTGATATGTATCACTTTGAGCAATATTTTACTGTATTGATAACCTATTGAAAAAACAGAGACCTTTAGAAATTCCACACTTAACGCGAACATAGCCATTTTTTATAATTATTTTATAATAACGACTTGATTAAATGTCAATTATTTATTAGGTTAAATATATAATAATTGTTATTTTAAAAAATAGTGAATGTTCACAGACTAATTGTTATACTATGAAAACATTACACTTAACTTTAAAAAAGAATTGGTTCGAGCTTATTGCTTCCGGTAAAAAAACTACTGAATATCGGGAATACAAGCCATATTGGGAGCGTCGCCTGTTAAAAAAGAAATTCGACGAAGTTCATTTTAGGAATGGATATTCAAAAAATTCCCCATTTATGAGAGTTGTGTGTAAAGGAATTGTGGTTGTGCCACCAACAGGAGGGCTGCTGTTTAAACCCGCCAACAATGAAAAGTTAAACGGATGGCAGTTTGCAATCTCAATAGGGACCATTCTGGAATTAAAGTATAACGAATAAGGATAGATTGTGTGAGCGTAGCGAACCACGATCTTATCCGGTTGTTGGACAAGCCCGGTGTATTTGCATATTC
>Ga0255430_10093_pt2 | contig 12566 bp, 10 predicted proteins | sample ANMaggSeSYBR02G3_FD_182660 | JGI IMG/M metagenome (GOLD analysis project Ga0255430, IMG submission 182660) | Sediment cell enrichment communities from methane seep in Santa Monica Basin, California, United Staets - ANME aggregate JGI... | ecosystem: Environmental > Aquatic > Marine > Cold seeps >...
GGTGGTGCACTGCGCCACGGGAGTTCGAATCTCTCCCTCAGCGTCTTTCTTTTTTACGACTATTGTTCTGGTTATTTGTCTTTTTCTATTATGCTTTAAGGCACGTTTGTCACGACCCCCTAACACCGCTATCATGGTTTGTGCAAGAACAAAACACTAATCAAGAAGCCACTTACACAAAGAAACATATCTGACCTTCTTCCCGGAAACAATTTCAACCGCCTCATAATCCCATGTAATGATCAGCAGATTATCGCATCGAAGTTCCTCTGAACCTTGCAGGAGAGCTTTTACTTCACGCTCTTTTGTCACAAAATCATCAAGCATGTAACATACCTGTATAAGTTCAGAGACCTTTTTCCCCTCCTTAATGATAAAATCAATTTCCCTGCCAGATGTGGACTTATAGTAAAACAGATCTCCTTTGCTTCTTCTTTTCAGTTCAATAAAAACAATGTTTTCAATAAGCCTCCCATAGTCCTGTATACCTTGCAGGGACAGTAATCCATTATCGACAAGATACATCTTTGATATACTTGATTCTATATTTTTGTAAGAATAAGAGAACCTCTTGAGTGGAAAAACAATAAATGAATCTTCAAAATAACCGAAATAAGTATACAGCGTATTCTTGCTTACCTTATAGCCTTGCGACTTAAGAAAATTATAAAACTTATGAATTGAAAATTCCTTTGAATTGAATATAGCATTAAGGAAGAGTTTCAGCATCTTTATGTTTTTCACATCATACCTTTCCACAATGTCCCTGAATATTGTCACATCTACTATCTCACTCAATATCCGGTCCCATTCTTCCCTGTAACGCACTGTTTCAGGAAATCCACCATATTTGACATAATCTTCCAGCTTTTGGATTATTTCCCCCATCTGCCCTGATGAAAGATATTCTTCATATTCGAGTTTGCCTGCTTTTAAGACTTCGGCAAAAGAGAAGGGATATACATTGTATGTCAGGCTTCTTCCCCTCATGCTTGTGGCGATCTCTTTACTCATGAGCCTGGATGATGAACCAGTGACAAACACATTGACATTTTCCATATCAACAAGTGTCCTTACAAATCGTTCCCAATTAGGGATCACCAGTATCTCATCAAGAAATACCCAGGTTTTTTTATTCCTGTCAGGATAAATCTCAAAAAATACTTCAAGAAGTGTGTTCAGGTCTTGTGACACTGCACCCACCAGTCTTGAATCTTCAAAGTTCACATACAGTATACTGTTTTTATCCTCTTTGCGCGCTAAAAGCTCTTTGATTCCCAGATACATGAGATATGTCTTACCTGACCTTCTGGGACCTGAAAGAACAACAGCTCTGTCCAATGGGATGTCAAGAGGATAGTGTATATCCCTCTGTACAATGTCACGATATCGCCTTTTTTGGAAGTCTTTAATTATGTTTCCCCAAAGTGTCTTTGAGATCATAGTATTCTATAAGGGGAAATAATTAATAAAAGTTTCCCTTTATAGAATACTATTGTGCCTGGCCGCCAGCAGATTATATCAATGTCTGCACTGAACTGCCGCCGCTATCGGCGCAGCCTACTTTTAGTAGTGCCGAGATGAGGATGATTTCTATAGTTTCAGCAAGTAATTCTTCCCCGTATCCCCTGTGTTGCCATTCCCTTGCCTGCGGTTTTAGCCCCACACCCACCAGCGGCTCGTAGACATGAAGTTCCCGCACCAGGGCCGCACCATCAAGCTCAGGCCTGTGCGGGGGACCAGGATACCTCAACCCGGAACCACCTTGCTGAAGTAGCTAGGCGGACCACGGCGCCGGTATTAAAAACTGGTGGTGCACTGCGCCACGGGAGTTCGAATCTCTCCCTCAGCGTCTTTCTTTTTTACGACTATTGTTCTGGTTATTTGTCTTTTTCTATTATGCTTCAAGGCACGTTTGTCGCTGACCCCGGACGTCACTTCGCTTTGTCCCAGGCATCAGAAAGGGTGTATAGGGATTAATACAAAAAAAATTGGCATACCATATGTTGATTGAATTTCAATAAAATATTCACAAGCAGACTAACCCATTGTTTTGCTTTAGTTTATATTGTAATCTTAATCCTTTAATTTTCGCCTTTGAGCTCGACTTTCCATAGTTATATAAATAGGAAATAACTCATTTACAAATTTATATGCTCCCCGTCCCCCTTCTATGTCGGATTGGATTACACCCAATTGTTTCATTTTCGTTAAGAAATTATCAAATGTTCTTTTTTCTTCATTATTAAATTCACTTTCAAAATCTTTTTTCCTGAAATGACTACCTGGCATTTCACCCAACTTTCTTAAAATCGATTTATACCTTTCACTTCGAATTGTTCTGTAAACTTTAGGGTCAAGATATTTTTGTCCGATTCTCTCTGCTGCATATATAATACCAGGCATTACATCATCTTGACTTATTATTTCGTCTTCGTTTTTCCAATAGACCGCATCACCAATTTCATGCATTAAAACAGGTAATCCACTCGAAAATAAAACCATATGATCCATAGATTCAGGCTCAACTTCTATATTCACTTTGTCAAATGCTTTTCCAATAAACTCAGAAACTTCTTTATCAGAAAGTTTATCAATTTCGATTACTCTGAATATTCTCATAAGAGAAGGTTGTTGTCTACTCAAATTATCTCTTATTTCAGGGAGACCTATCGGCATTAAAAAAAGAGGGAATTGCGTATAATGTGTCGCAACATTGTCTACAAAACTTTTGTACCAATTCGCAAATTCAGGTGAATTTGAAATCCCATTAATATCATCTAAAATAATAAATAATGCTTTCTTATCATCTTTTATTAGATCTAATATATTTTTAATGGATTCTGGGAAATTTATTACTAAATCTTTTAAATCAGCCTCGGGTGGGTTAAAACTAACAGAAATGCCAAAAAGATCGACTTGTTTAATATATTTCCCAAAATAACCAGAAATTTTATCAAACATTGTTTGTTTATTTGCTTCTTTAAGGATTTGCTCAAATATACGGCGTACAAATTCTTCTAAAGTAGTGACTCCACCTAAAAAAACATGGACAGCAAGGAAATCTTCTTTTTCAACATAGTAACGTAAATATGAAGCTAATGAGCTCTTACCAATACCTCTTTCACCTGATAAAAAAACATTCTCTTGTTTACCATATTCTGTTTGTTTAACATGTCTTACAATTTCTTTGAATTGTTCAACTCTTCCAACAAAAAGTTCGATGGGTACTGGATTTCCGGGTGTAAATGGACTGTTTTCTTTGATAGTCACCATAATAATATTCCAATCTAATTAGGCAATTATTTAAACTTAATATTTCTTTTATATCCCACATCTTCCCAATATATATTGCAACATACAATATCTTTTCGATGAATTATTGGCTTTACTTCAATCCATTTGCCTGATTATATATAATTGTCTATATTTTTTACCAAATATTGAAAGCTGAATTAGTACTTAATCATTGTCATCAAATTATATTGAAAAAAACATGCCCAGGTAACTCCAATCGTCATCCAGCAATCCCACCTAAATGAACCTGGACATATATGGTCCGTCCCGCACAAAACCCAGTTTCCGGTAATACGGCCTTACACCTATCCCGCTGATAACAGCAAGCTTGCTAAAACCTGCCTGCTGTGCCCTTTCTGTAGCTTCAGCCAGTAATTCTTCCCCGTATCCCCTGTGCTGAAATTCCCTTGCCTGCGGTTTTAGCCCCACACCCACCAGCGGCCCGTAAACATGGAGTTCCCGCACCAGGGCCGCACCCTCAAGCTCAGGCCTGTGCGGGGCACCAGGATACCTCAACCTGATAAACCCTATCAGTACATCATGTTCGGTATCCTCGAATGAGATGAAATGCTCATCACCGCCGCATGAACGATATGACCGGGATATTATCTCCACATGTCCGGGCTTGATACCCTTAAGACCCTTGTGACCCGCCTCACGGCACCGGATACAATGGCATTTCCCTCCTTGTTGTGCAAGTCTTTCCCCTGCCAGTTGTCTCAGGTTGCTTTTTGTCACGCCTGCCTGGATCTGGTATGCAGGTATATCACGCTGTACCCGCTGCAGCCTGACCCAGGGAGGCAGCAGGGCTTTTATATTTGCGACCAGTTCAATCGCCTCCTCAACTTCCTGGGCACGGTAGCCACCCGCATCCCACAGTTCATGCAATCCGGTCCCTGGCGTGACCAGCGTGGGATATATCTTCAGGTAATCTGGCATGAACCGCTCATCCTCAAACAATCTCCCAAACATCCGAAGGTCCATATCCGAAGATGAACCAGGGAGGCCCGGCATCATATGAAAACCAACCTTAAATCCCGAATCCCTCAGCACCCTGTTTGCCAGTTCAGTTTCATAGACCCCGTGCCCCCGGTTGATCCTGCCCAGGATGAAATCATAGATACTCTGCACGCCGATCTCAACCTTGGTTCCTCCCAGGTGCAACATCTGATCCACTTCATCCCTGGTTGCCCAGTCCGGGCGCGTCTCAAAGGTAATGCCCACATTCCGTACTACAGCACTTTCATTTTCGGCCTGCACGTCATCAATATATTTGAACTCACCAGTATCGGGCCGTACCCTGAAATCGTTCATGGCCTCAATACAACGCCTGACAAACCATTCCTGGTAACACAGGCTCCTGGAAGTGAAACTCCCACCCATTACAATAAGTTCAGCTTTATCCACAGGATGACCTATCTGTGTAAGCTGTTCCAGGCGCCCTGCAACCTGTAAGTAGGGGTCAAAGTCATACCGTATGCCCCTTTTTGCAGCAGGTTCCTGTCCCATATAGCTCTGGGGCGATATATATTTTGAATCAGGGCCACCAGGACATGGCAGGCAGACGCCGTGGGGACAAGGTGCAGGTGAAGTCATCACCGCTATTACAGCCACACCCGATATGGTCCTCACAGGTTTGAGCTGCAGTATTTCAATGACCTTACCATATTCTCCAGGAAGGGCCCTGCCAAGGATTTCGGCATTGCTCGGCAACCCATTAAACTTATATTTTGCACTCACAGTCTTTTTGTGTCTGTTCAAATCCAGTTCAGAATCGATATTTCCCTGTATAATCTGAAAAATAAGTTCCCTACATGCTAAATGTAGATTACCAGACATAAGAATATATTATTACAATTGTCGTTACTTATAAGTACTTAATACCTCTAAATATAATATGAAAAATTTTAACTTATTATATGTAATATATATAAAAAGGATTGGAAATATCAAAAATTATTTCGGCGGGATGAGTGGAATATGAATGACAAAGAAAAGGGTGAAAATGAAACCAGTGTTGATGAAAAATTGAAGCCCTTTAAGGACACACAGATTATGAGTGATTATCGATCAGTAATCAATGATACCGCAGATATTGGTAAGAAAAATGACAGCCAAGAGCCAGAATCCTTAGAATCGGATGAGAACGAACAAACAAATTCTGTTAATGGAACATCCAAGATAAATGAAAAGGATGAAACAACAGAAACACCTGTTGGTAAGTCGTCTGATTCTGAAGAAGTACCATATGAAACGTCAGGCGAAGAAAAAACTGATGACGAAGAAGTTGATAAGGGGCCCAAAATAAGGGATTTAACAGAAAAAATTGGTGAATCAGAGAAATTGTTGACAGACCTGATCATACCTGGTGGCGATAAACTGGACATTGAGACGCTGAGAACCCGTCTTGGCGACAGCCGTGTCCTTGAACACAGGAGGGTAATGCTGCCCGAATCTGTTGAATCAGTCTGGGAAAAGACCCTGATGGAAATCACCCATGTAGAGGAAGAAGTGGTTGCCAAACCTGAGGTAGAAGAAGAAATTGCTAAAAAACCAAATTTGATCCAGCGTATTATCAATCATTTCCAGCCAGAAAGGATCGTCCTTGAAGATTATGATCCTGAAAAACACGGTGCTCTGGTCGAACTCACATTAGATGATGATTATTCTCTGGAGGAAGTTGAACTTTATCCTGTAAATGAACCTTATTCATATGTCAGAATTTCATATAATCCAGGTACTCATACTTATCTTTATGAGGTACTTGAACCTGAAATGGAGCCGGGAGAAGAAGAACTGTTCGCAGAAATAAAAACAAGGCTCACGGAAACACTTGATGTTAGCTTAAATGAGCTTGAAGAAAACGGTGCAAAAAAATACCTGAAGGATAAAGTATATGATATTTTATGGGATTACCAGATAAAAATCGACACGGTGTCCTTTACAAAGATTTTATATCATATCTACAGGGAATTCATGGGATATGGAAATATAGATCCCATGATGCATGATCCATACCTTGAGGATGTTTCCTGTGATGGGCCTTATACACCATTGTACGTGTACCACAGGAAGTACGAATCAATAGAAACAAACACTGCTTTTGATGATGAGAACAAACTTGATGCCTTTGTTGTGCGCATCGCGCAGATTTGCGGAAGGCACATCTCCATAGCAGATCCACTACTCGATGCTACAATGCCAGACGGTTCAAGGATACAACTGACCCTTGGAAGAGAAGTAACAACCAGGGGAAGTTCCTTTACTATAAGAAAATTCAAGGAAAGCCCGCTGACCCCGCCAGACCTCATCGACTACCATACCTACTCAACTTCGACAATAGCATACCTTTGGCTGGCTGCTGAAAATAACAAGAACATCATTTTTGCAGGAGGTACTGCATCCGGGAAGACCTCTTCCATGAATGCAATATCGTTGTTTATCCCACCTGAGACTAAGATCGTATCCATTGAAGATACCAGGGAGTTGAACCTTCCCCATCCCAACTGGATAGCAGGTGTGACCAGACAGACTTTTACCGGGGGTGAAACCGGGTCAATCGATATGTATGACCTGTTAAGGGCAGCCTTGAGGCAGAGGCCTGAATACATGCTTGTAGGCGAGGTAAGAGGTGCCGAGGCCTATGTCCTGTTCCAGGCTATGAGTACCGGTCATACCACATTTTCAACCTTACATGCGGATTCAGTACAGTCTGTTGTTCACCGGCTTGAGAATCCGCCCATCAATGTTCCCAGGATAATGCTGCAGGCCCTTGACCTGATAATCATACAGGTCCAGGTCAGGATTGGTGAACAAAGAGTGCGAAGGGCCAAATCCATAACTGAGATTGTGGGTGTCGATCCCAGGACAGGTGAATTATTAACAAATGAGGTGTTTACATGGTTGGCCTCAAAGGACGAATTTACTTATTCAGGTAGGTCTTATGTACTGGAATCGGTGATGCATAGCCGTGGGTGGGATGATGCCCGCATCAAGGAAGAACTAAAGAAAAGGCAGGAAATCCTGGAATGGGCGCGGATGAAGAACGTGAAGCATTATGAGGATGTTGCAAAGATAGTCGTAACTTACTATCGTGAACCTGAGACCCTGATGGAAATCGTGAGGAAGGAATTATATGGTAGTTAGGTATCTTACCTCATATTCATACCGTTTATTCGGTAGCTATTTTAGTAAGAGACGTGCCCAGTATTTTGATCTCAGGCAGGAATTGCTAAAGACAAGATTCAATATCAGTTTTGATATGTATCTTTCCCTTGCAGTTTTATGTTCACTGTTAATGATGGTGGTAGGATTATTATTTGCAATTTTAGTTGTATCTGCCTTCAGTACTCCTGATATTTTTGTGACCCGTTCGTTATTCACTGATATTTTTGAAAGCTTCAGGGAATATAAGAACCTGGCATTTAATATTATTTCCGTTGTCGTTATCACGGGTATTTTCACTATAGGTACATTTATTGCATTCCTTAACTATCCAAAGATGGTTAACAGCAACAGGAAACGTAGTATTGATACGGTACTTCCTTATGCTGTACATTACATGTCTGCAATGTCAGGCGCAGGCGTCATTCCTGTGGATATTTTTTCAAGTCTTGCCAATAACAAGATATATGGGGAAGCTGCAGTAGAGGCTTCATATGTGGTAAGGGATATCAAAGTACTGGGCAATGATCTTGTCCAGGCCATGAAGAATGTGGCATCTACTACACCATCATATCGGCTGCAGGAATTCTTACAGGGCGCAGTAACCATCGTATCTTCCGGTGGTGACCTGGAATCATTTTTAAAGCTTAAGGCAGACCAGTTTGTTATAGAAAGCAAGCGGGAACAAAAGGAGTTCCTTGAAACGCTCGGATTAATAGCCGAGACCTATGTGACCGCATTTGTGGCAGGACCCTTGTTCCTGCTCGTCATGATGTCTGTCATGACTATCATGGGCGGTATGAACCTGATGATCATGTACCTGTTGATATACTTGGTAATCCCTGTGGGAAGCATTGTGTTTGTGCTGCTTGTCAGTAGTATGACCCCGGAGGTGTGATATTTTGGAGAACAGAGAACCCATTGACGAAAAGGAAGGACAACTCCCAGAGGATACTATTACAATTGACGAAAAAGAGGAAACACCTCCAGAGGATACTATTGCAATTGACGAAAAAGAGGAAACACCTCCTGAGGATACTATTACAATTGACGAAAAAGAGGAAACACCTCCTGAGGATACTATTACAATTGACGAAAAGGAGGAAACACCTCCTGAGGATACTATTACAATTGACGAAAAAGAGGAAACACCTCCTGAGGATACTATTACAATTGACGAAAAGGAGGAAACACCTTTTGGGGACACTGTTCCAATTGATGAAAATAAAAAAATATTTACAGAAGATGACCTCCTACTTGAAAAAGATAAAGTACATCTCCAGATGGAAGCGGCAAGAAAATGGATCGATCTCCGCCATTTCATAAAATCACCCCAACAGCAAATTAAAAAAGAACCAGTTTACGCATTATTGATCAGTATACCTATTGCCCTGATCTTCCTGATACTTGGAGGTCTGAAGACAGGCTTTACACCTGCATTTGATGACGTATTGCTTTTCACGGTTCTCATGGCCATAGTCCCTCCCGGATTTCTTCATTATTTAAAAAGACGTAGAGTCAAAAAGATTGAACAGTATTTCCCAAATTTCCTAAGGGACGTTGCCGAGATGAATCGCTCAGGTATGACACTGACAAAATCGGTTGGCATGGTGTCTAAAGGTGAATATGGAGATCTCACTACTGAGATTGCCAAGATCAATGCTATGCTTTCATGGGGTGTATCATTCGAAGATGCCCTTGACAGATTTGCAGACAGGGTTGCTACGCCGCTTATATATCGTTCAGTCGCATTGATCAACCAGGCCAGCCGGGCCGGCGGTAACGTACCAGATGTGCTGGAAGTAGCTGCCAAGGATGCCTATGTCCTTAAAATGATGGAAAAGGATCGTGCAAGTAACATGATCATCTACGTGATAATCAGTTACATGTCATTTGGGGTATTCCTGTTTGTAATTGGGATTCTTTCGTATTCCTTTATTCCGGTAATGGCAGAAGCCAGTATAACAGCCAATGCAACTGGCGGTGGAGCAGAAGAGTTTATTGGTGTTTTCGATCCTGAGATGTTCAGGCGCCTGTTCTTCCATGCGGCATTGATACAGGGTTTTTCATCCGGACTTGTGGCCGGACAGATGGGGGAAGGCGAGGTTATAGCCGGGTTGAAACATTCCGTGATCCTTACATTGATTGCCTGGTTCACCTTTACATTCTTCATCTGATAGTAGATATTTATCTATCTTGGGAACACTAATTGGAGGCATTCACTATTGAGAGATAATCATGGTATTGGATAAACTTGGAAGCTCATTGCAGGATACCCTTAAAAAATTAGCCGGAGCAGGCAGGATCGATGAAAAAGTGGTCAACGCTGCCGTTAAAGAGATACAGCGTGCCCTGCTACAGGCTGATGTAAATGTCAAACTGGTGATGGAACTATCTAAACGGATAAAGGAACGTTCCCTGAAAGAAGATGTTCCCGCCGGGTTGAGCGGTAAGGAACATGTGATCAATATCGTATATCATGAACTCATTAACATCATGGGTAAGGGAACCGATGTTAAACTTGCCGGACAGAAGATCATGATGGTGGGCCTGCAGGGAAGCGGTAAGACCACTACCACGGCAAAGCTTGCCAGGTTCTTCCAGCGAAAGGGCCTTAAACCTGCTGTGATCTGTGCTGATACATTCAGGCCCGGGGCTTATGAACAGTTGAGTACTCTTTGCAGCCGTCTGAATGTTACATTCTATGGCGAAAAAGACAATAAGGATGCTGTGGAGATCGTACGGCACGGACTGGAATCCGTTGAAAAGTACGATGTGCTGATAATCGATACTGCCGGTCGTCATGCTCTTGAAACTGACCTGATCAAGGAAATGGAAGATATCTTTGCCATGGCCAAACCTGACCAGAAACTGCTTGTCATCGATGCTGCTATTGGCCAGCAGGCCAGCGAACAGGCCAAGGTGTTCAACCAGTCCATCGGCATCACAGGTGTGGTTATTACTAAACTGGACGGTACGGCCAAAGGCGGCGGGGCACTGTCTGCCGTGTCAGAGACCGCATCTTCGATCGCGTTCATCGGTACAGGGGAGAGACCAGAGGATTTTGAGAAATTTGAGGCTGACAGGTTCATATCCAGGTTGCTTGGAATGGGGGATATCAAAACCCTTATCGAACGGGCCCAGGAAGTGATCGATGAGGATGAGTTCGATATAGATAGTATGATGCGGGGCAAATTCACGCTCAAGGATATGTATAAACAACTTGGGGCAATGAATAAGATGGGGCCGATAAAGCAGATCATGCAGATGCTTCCCAACATGCCCATGCTTCCAAAGGGAACTGACCTTTCTGATGAACAGTTCCAGACGACCCAGAGTACCCTTGAAAAATTTAAGATCATTATGGATAGTATGACAGAGAAGGAGCTGGAAGAGCCAAAGATAATAGGCAGCAGCCGTATCAAGAGGGTTGCCATTGGTTCCGGGACTTCCCAGGAGGATGTCAGGCTTCTTATTAAGCAGCACAAGATGATGCAGCAGGCATTCAAGGGACTGCGGGGCGGCAAGTTCAATATCCAGAAAATGATGAAAAAGATGGGCGGATGAAACTTAATTTGTATTGCTTTTTTTCCCGTATGCCCGAATACCCTTACTTCTGATGGCAAACATGAGTTGCCATGTCAGCCAGAGATGCAATAAGTGGAGTAATTGAAATTTTGAGGTAGCATTAGCAACTGCCTGTCATTATTACAATCCATATTATATTATCTCAAACAACTTTGTGATGCAAAGTATTATATGGTGCAAACACCTTTAGGATAATATATGGAGGTAATTGCAATGACACAAAATATCAATCTAAAGGAAATAGAAAAAAAGGCATATCGTGATTCCCAGCAGGATGGCTTGATGGAAGTCATGATGGGACTGATCCTCATGACATTCGGAGGGTTCTTCTATTCCCCCGTCTTTGCATTCTATATATTGCTAATAGTATTTGCCGGAAGGATTGTGGAGTTTATCCGTAGGCGGTACACCCATCCCAGAATCGGGTTTGTCAAATTCCATAAGGATGATTCAAAGGATGCCCTGACAGGTGTATTTCTCTTTGAGGTCACAGTTATCGTGATCATGTTCACTCTGATCTCTCTTTTTGGCAATGTAAAGGATTATTCCCAGTGGGTAGACTGGGCGCCATTGTTTTTCGGTATGATCCTGGTCGGACCCTTCGCCCACGCAGCATCCAGATCAGGGAATGTCCGTTATACCGGATATGCGATACTTTCTGTGATTCTGGGTCTATTCTTTTCCCTGGCAGAATTTGCTTCCGGGAGTACCGGGTTGATACTCTATCTGGTACTTATGGGGGGATTTCTTTTCATTAGCGGGCTTTTTATCTTCGCCAGATTCCTGCGCAGGTATCCGCTTGCCACTACAGGGGGCGCTTGATGCCAGTAAGTGATTCCGGTAGCAACAAAGAGCTCCAGTCCATCGCGGGAATCGACCGTTTGATCCACGAACCTGCCAGGCTCATAATCATGGCATACCTCTACGTTGTCGAGAGTACTGATTTCCTCTTCCTGATGCGCCAGACCGGGCTTACTCCCGGCAATCTCTCCTCACATACGAGCAAGCTTGAGGCTGCGGGGTATATCGAGATCGTGAAGGAGTTTGTGGATCGAAAGCCGCATACCATGCTCCGGCTGACTGATGCAGGGATGGGGGGCTTTTCAGGAGTATCGGGAGCGGATGATGAAGGTGCTTGGGTGATCTGCCTGCTTGAACCAACAGCCACCCTTCGTCATATTTGTAATTATGTCGTGAAGTTCTGCATAATATAACCTGATAATTCGATATATCAAAATACTTAAGTAATAATACTTTAGAAGCATTATTAGATCGATCAACCAAAAGACCAGTCTGAACAAGAGAGGGTAACATTACTCCGACGACCACAATGATCTGAAGCATAATGAAAATTTAAAGCTGCGGAGAATCGTGAACATCAGGAAGATTTGTTGCATCGGCGGATTGTAAGTGCCGAGATACACTAATGACACCGATCACCACCAAAAGGGGATTCGCATTCCAGGAAGGTTTGGGACCACACTTTCCGATTTATGGTTATAGATTCCTGACGAAAT
>Ga0255430_10153_pt1 | contig 12148 bp, 12 predicted proteins | sample ANMaggSeSYBR02G3_FD_182660 | JGI IMG/M metagenome (GOLD analysis project Ga0255430, IMG submission 182660) | Sediment cell enrichment communities from methane seep in Santa Monica Basin, California, United Staets - ANME aggregate JGI... | ecosystem: Environmental > Aquatic > Marine > Cold seeps >...
TCTGCCAGCTCCAATACTGACTTATTGGGGTTGAACCGTTCGCTCTCAACGCCGGCAAAAATCATCGGTCTCTCAGCCTTTATTATCTTCTGGACTATTTCATCGGCAGCCTCCTCAATGGCATCCATATCTACCGAATACGAGAAATCTTCCTGTCCCTCGGGAAAAATGATTTTTTCATCCACCATGTCCCTAGGTATCTCGATATAGACCGGTTCCATAAATTCTTGGCAGGCGTGGAGAGCTTTCTTGATCTTGTTATAAGCAGTTCGAGGGTCATCCAGCATCACTGCCACCTGTGTAACTTCTTCATAGACCCGTAACTGGGAATTAAAGTTCTTTACCACGTGATGGAGCAGATTATTCTTGATCTTCTCACTCTCTCCCGGCCCCCCCGAGATCACGATCAGGGGTGTCTTTTCGGCATAGGCGCAGGCAACTGAATTGACCATGTTCAATCCGCCTGCTCCATAGGTTATGCAGGCAACGGCTGGCATTTGCGTACCCCTGCTTGACCCAATGGCAGCAAATCCCACACCAGGTTCGTGAGAAAACGTATACAGATCCATACCGGGAAAGTCTTCAATCACTTTAAAAAACCTGATCACCATGTCGCCGGGGATGCCAAATATTTCTTTGACACCCAGGTCTTTTACGGATTGAAGTAGGAATTCGCCGACAGTAAGATTGTTTACCATGTTAATATTCTCCCTGGTTTTAATTTTGATCTCAATCGGTTTAAATGTTTTGTATCATTTTGTTAAGCTGCTTAAATCACTACGATTAATAGTCAATTGTGGGAACAAAAGATGGTTGCAAAGGGCACAAGCTATGGCTCAGAAACTTACAGACCATATTGGACATTGAAAGAATTATTAACACTCAGAGTGCCTGTTCAATAACTCGGGGACACGACCCACCCTTCAAAGAACAATAAACAAAATCTCATAATAATTTCTCTAAAAAAGCTCCCCAAAAAGCAGGTGTACATGCAGCTTACCCACAGCTCCCTGACAATCATTCCGCACACATAATGGAAGTTGGAAGTGGCCAGGGAAGAGGGTGCGTACGGCGCTGACCAACTACCCGTCCTGTATCTTATCCTTAGAACAGGGGCTGGAGTTGATGCAGGAGTTGGGCGAGCCAATGGAGTTCGGGATTTTTGATTATTCCAAGGTGTTTTCAAGGGCTTTTGGTGAGGGGGGTAATGGGGCAGCGGGGATTTAGAATGGAAGCTGAGGGATATCGTCAACGACCCCGGATTAGAAATCCGAAAGGCATCGAAGTTGATGCTCGAGGTTCATATTGCATTCAGTTTGATTGATCCCAGTGATATAATTCAGGCGCATGAATTCGAAAATAATAATATGGTATATGTATCCTTATCCTTTTTTATCTACCAATCAACTTGCGAATTGTGCAATCCACACGCAAACGATAATCAAGAATTCTATTTTTAAAATAAGAAGTACATCTGGCTTAGTTTTACATCTGGTTTTGTTGTTATTTTATTGGAGGATACTCTCTATCATCCGGGACCCTTCTTCTGTCTTGAATATCGGAGGCTCCCAGTCCTTGACTATCTGGGTTCTCATGGCTTTTGTTTTTTCTCCAGTCAACAGATTTTGACCATCCTTTTCAAACTTCTGTTTATAGACTAATATACCTCTGCGCTGCCATGCAGGAGTCTCTGATAGGTTAACACCATAACCCCAGGCAAGTTCATGCAGGTCATCGGATTTCAGGCCTTTCAACCTTTCTGCGGCTTGTTTTGCTGAAAAACCATCATCTCTTAAAAGGTAAAAAGCATATGAACTCACCAAATTGCGCCAGCATTCCTCCTGACGCCAGATCAGGTACTCAATTATATCTTTAGAATCTATTACAGAAACCCTTGAGTCAAAAGACATAGGATCGGGACTGTCCAGGTTCAAAGCAAGTGCTGAAGAAATAAAGCTGGGAATAACAGAATCGATCTTCTCCAGTCTGCCATTGAACGGCAGGTTCCTCATAAATAGCAGGCTGATCTCATCTGAAAATAAAAATGCTAACACAGGATTGATCCCACTTTTTTTAAAAAAAAGTTCAATGGATTCAACCATTCCATTAGTGAAACGAATATCAAACGGCTTGCTAAAATTTAATTTGCGAAGGACCTTTCCAAACCTTCTCCCATCGACTCTCACAATAGCCGTGTCCGGAACCTTTAGTTGCGAGAATATCTCGCAGTCCTTCATCCTGGCATTAAAAAGCATTAATCAGATTCTTCTTCCTCTTCCTCTTTAGACTTTTTCAACCGGTGAACCATCTGTTTTATGAGAATAACATCAGCTACTGCGATTACCCAGCGATAAGGCAGGATTATGCCCTTATTGCCTTCAACATTGAACAACTTATCATTTATTTTTCTCACTGCCAATCCCGTTATCTTGGATTCATTGGGATCAAGGATGACATCATTGACTTTACCAATATAAACGCCTTTATCGGTGTAAACGTTTAATCCGAACAATGTAGATATTTCCGCGCGCATGATTATCCCTCTTTTGCTATGTGTTAAACTTAAGTAGATATATACTTTTTTAATCCATATTTATTTTTTGGGATTATACAGTAATTTGCAGAGCCCTACACATGCTGGCCTAACAGCCATCTTCCACCTTGTTACCGCCTGGTGGACAGTGGTGCATATACTACTGCAATTTCACGATAAATTGAGTGTATCGATGAGGATGTAGAGAGAATGAGCGAACTTAATATCTGGTAATCTCAGATATCCCGCAGTTCTTTAACACTCATATTGATCGATACTTCGGCAATATCAGCGCTATACTCAGCTATCCGTTTCAAACTCTCAAGGATCGATCTCATTTCAGTACCGGATATGCATGGATCTGCATTTTTCCTGTTCTTCTTAGCAAGAGAAACACCGGCAGTTACAGCTTTTTTCGCATTTGCAATAACCCTGTTCGCATGTTTCACATCGTTTTCTGCAAGTGATTTGACAGCATCCGTAAAAACATTATTCACATGCACACCCATCTTAAAGATCTGATCACCCTCATTGATCCCGTGATCCATTTTGATGATATTATTTGCCATCCGCTCGGCATGATCGCCGATCCGCTCCATGCTCTTTGTGGCGAGCCGGTATCCGAGGCATTCTCTTGGGCGTTTGATCCCTATCTTCTCGGAAAGATGCGGGTCCTCTATCGCTGCTTTGAGCTGCCGTACTGTCAATAAATAGAAACGGTCTACTTCATTATCTCGCTGGATGATATCCGTTGCAAGTTCAAGATCATGGTCACGCAATGCACGCATGACATCCTCCAGCATAGATGACACAATCCTGGACATGCTCTGCATAGCTTTATCGAGTGAAAGGTCACGGTAGTTAAGAAGGCTTTGCAGGACCAGTTCATTCCTGGACTCTTCAATGACCTCAAGACCAATCAACCTCTGGCGTGCAGCGTCCTTGATAAATTTCCTGTCAGATACACTGAATCCTTTACGTGAGACTAGTTTTATAATGTCATATCCGACAAGGTAGTGTGCAACAAGACACCTGAAGTTATCCTCAGGATCATCACCCTGGAAGAGTTCGATGGTTGCTTTATAAAGCCGCTCCTCTACCTTCGGCTCTGATGATATCAGGAGTGTCTGGTCCGGCTGCGGTGACAGTGTTACGGTATCTCCGGCTGACAGCCCGATCTCCCGCACCCACTTGATTGGTAAGGACACTATGAATGTAGAGCCGCCTGTTAGCTGTATCTTTCTTTTTTCGGGTGTGATAGTAATTCCACCTATATAGAATAGTGGTATTCCATATAGTAAGTAGTGAAATATATAAATCTGTTGAAAAATGTTGTTGATAGATCGTCAGGCTGATGGCAGATAGACATATCGTTATATCGATAAATCGTTATGTGAATCAGAGAATGTGATTCCTGAATAATGAAGTTTCCACATGATGATAAGGTGAACCTTCAAGTTTAAAACAATTTTATAAAATCCTCTGGAGAAAGTCCGGCTTGCCTGATTATTGATTTTAAAGTGCCGATTGGTATTTCGTTATAATTTACTAAACACCCAAATGACCGATAAGTCAAATAGGAGTATTAGGGATTGCAACAATGGAAAAAACAGCTTTTTTCAACTCAGAAGTTGACCTCTCTAGCTCAAGTATTTATGATACTACTTACCACAAATGTATGGTTACATCGTCATCCATACCAATTATATTTCAGTTAGTATCTGCCTTTCGATGGGCCTTAGCTAACCGGAAATGTTCTTCTGCGTCCTCATTTCGTCCAATTTCCTCAAGGAGAATCCCATAATTAGAATGAGTCATGGCATCATCAGGGTCAGAGACAAGTGCCAGCTCATACTGTTTCTCAGCTTCATCAGTCAGGCCCATACGATATGATGCCACACCCGCATTACAATGTGCAATGGATTTTATTTTGCCTGTTGACATACCAGCAGCAGCATCGGCATAAATAAATGCTGCACTGAATATGTTATTCGACAAGTAGATGTTGAACCCTTCCAGGAGAACTTCTGGCGGAATGGAGTTATTGACCGAAAATTCAATTGTTTCATTTACAACCGATTGAAGATCAGACTCGTCACCATTTTTAATGGATCTAAGCCTTGTAAAAACAATCAAGGCAAGTTTTTTGATTGTCCCACTACTATCAAAATCCATACATTACACTTTTCCTATATTAAAATAATGTCAAACACTAATCCATTATCATACACATTGGGAATAATTTTATCATGTATTCCGAGATAACTAATGATTATTATATTTTTCGATTTTAAATGACTCTTATGCATGAAAACATAGTTTAACTTTTCATCTTTTAATGGCCTTAGGACAAAATAACAGTAAGTATTATATTGATTGCTATTTATTTTAATTTTATGGTACCACGGTTAGACATTGATCCTGAAGAGACCACAAATAGAATTACTGATTTTATCAGGTCATATGTGAAAAAGTCAGGTACCAAAGGATGCATAGTGGGACTAAGCTCAGGTATTGATTCTACTGTTACTGCATATCTGGCAGCGAAAGCACTGGGTCGGGAAAATGTACTGGGCCTGATCATACCTGAGAGGAACCTGACACATGCTGAGGATGTGCTTGATGCTACAGAGATTGCAAGTATATTAGATATTGAATTTTCAGTGGTAGAGATTGCAGATATATTGAATACGTTCCTTATTGCCATACCAGAATCGGTAGAGTCTGACCTGGCAGCTACCGGGAACCTGAAGGCCAGGATACGGATGTGTACACTGTATTATTATGCTAATATCATGAACAGGATAGTGATGGGTACTGGCAACAGGACCGAACTCCTGCTGGGTTATTTTACTAAATACGGTGATGGCGGCGTTGATATTGAGCCTCTGGGCAACCTTTACAAGACACAGGTAAAGACACTGGCAGAATACCTGGAAGTGCCGCGCCATATTATCGATAAAACGCCAACTGCCGGACTGTGGCCGGGACAGACCGATGAAGGAGAACTGGGTATGTCATATGAAGAGATCGATATTATGTTCTTTACCTTACTGGATATAAACAAACCAATGGAATATCTGGTAAACCGCTATGGTATTGAAGTATCAGCAATAAACAGGCTGATGGAGCGTATCGAAAAGAATATCCATAAACGCAAGGTAGCACCCACTCCTCCTAAATAGAAATATGATGTTGGGGGAAAAGAAAATATTGACTTGTCAAAGGTGGGTTATAGATAATCACACGTCCCGCACAACAGCACCGGCCGTTTCATATCCTGCCCTGACTGAACCGTTCATGCTGCGCTCTGGATAATTAGCCTCGGAGAACATGCCTTTAAGGTACAGCCCATCATCACTCTGCGCCTGCATGCCCGCAGTTGTTCTAACCAGAATTTCGATTACAACCAATAGCCCTGTAAGCTGAACCATACATTATCCGCAGGCATGTACCGCCCTTGAAAATAAGATCAAAATTTCTCGAATACAGGAAACTTAGGTATGCGGCTTGGATATATTCTCTCTCCTGGGTGAATAGCGACACCCTGTTGTTATTGGCAAGTTTTTCAATCTGCTTTCTTGTGAGCGTCCTATGTTTCCTTCCATCCCAGCAGTTCCCGGTCGCCCAGGTTTACGTTCACTCTCCACTTCTTATCCCATACCCTGCTCTTCGGTCTGGCGAAGTCAAGCTTGACGTATTCACGGGAAGCGTTATTTAACAGGACATCCGCATCAGTACCAAATCTTTCAAGCAGGTACCTTAATCTTGAACACAGGCTTTTGTTATTCATACAAATGGCGAACCGTAGAAGTTCAGGGCGCTCCAGTAACTTACGTATGAAGGATAAACGATACGGGATGCAATAAAAAATTGATTGGACAGCACACGTTCGGGCTCGAAGCCCAGCAGGAGGTACTTGCCCTTTTCGATGGGACCTGATACATCCCTTGTCTTCAAGCACGGGGATATGGGTATAGGCATTCCTGACCGGGATATTCAATATACCTGCCTGGTCACGGACTGTGAAATAATGCAGTTCTTTGTCAAATAGGGTTTTGATAATGTAATTTGTGGAATGATTTCTGCGATAATCTATGTAATTATTTACACGATTTACATAAATATAAAGTTAACCCAGATGTTGTGGGAAGCTATTATTACTATTCAGACCACTCCCTAAACATTCTCATCAACTTTTATCCCGGAAATTACAGTCTCCAGATAATTTCCACTCCCTCACTGCACACCAGCAAATCAAGTGTGGTGGCGGGCACACTACAAATCAGTGCGCAATAATATGGAAACCAGTTAATTTTATTGAAGCACTTGAAGAAGCAGCTTCAAAATATATGACGCCTCTTCGAATTTTGTTTAGGACTGGAATCACAGCATCATTAACCACAGAGTGAACTATGAACTGCGGTTCATAGATAAAGGATGATAAAAGTTTTTTATACCAGGACACAGAGAATGGTAAAAATGCTTTGTGCACTGTGTGGTGTATTGTACTACATAAATTATATATTTTTACTGTTGGTGGCGGCACCAACTCGACATGCACAAACAGAGTGCAATCCAGCATCAAAGCCCTGGACTCGGCTGCAATTATCATTGTCCCGAGTGGTGGCCGTCCTGTAGTGCATAAAATGATGGGGCAGTTGTAACATTAAATTATTGAGAAAACTATTAACGTTATAAGACCAAGTGATTATTACATGACTTTCGGAGATCTCAATTCCATCACCAACCTAAATGTCACAAAAAACAATTCACATATTAAACTTAATTAAGCGACCATTAAGATCATGAATATCCATTGTATTCATTATACAAGACCTTTATTAAGTTTATCCATCAACTTTGGCTCTTTTGGATTCATCTCCAGTTCAATTATCTTTTCCCTTCCGCTAACAAAAGCTTCACCACCAAGCTGAAAAATCGATTCAAACATAGTCTGTAATTCAAATCTTTCATGATTCATACATTTTGTCAAAAACAGACTGCACAAATTCACAAACGACATTTTAAAGCAAGTCATGATCTGGTCCAGCTCTGTATCGATTCTATAAACTTTGTCCTTATCCCTGATCCGCTTTTCTTCCTTTAAATATCTCTTTAATCTCTTAAAATCATCTTTATGTCCTTTCTCACTCGTCTTCTGCTGACGTAGGCACTTATTGATTTGTACTTCACATTGTCCTAATTCAATCGAATCTGCCTCGCCTAAAACTCTTTCTCCTTCAATGATCTTTGATCTTTCACGAAGCATTCTTTCCTGTCGGTATAAATCGATAAGCTGCACATCTATCGCTTTTATCTCCATTAAAGGGACTTTCAATTGTGATTGGAGTTGTATTATTGCCTTACATAATTCACTGTGTTTTTCTTCCATTTTGTCATAATTCTCAATTTTTTTTCCAAAACCCACAATTCGGTGAATATTCACTCCATTCTTGGCGTCTCTGAACTCTTTTTCCTGCTTCGGCCAGCGGTCAAAATATTTCTTAGTAACTTCACTTGCATCCAATAGATTATGAGGTATGTCTGTAAGCAAGACCGATTTCCTGCCATTATCCCACTTCACAATCACTGCACGGCACTCGTAGATATAGCCTTTCTCTAATGAATCCAATAATTCAATCTGACAATCTATAAGCTCTGCATTCCCGTATTTATAACTCGTTTCCTCCCGGATGTGCTTGAATTTCCTTGTTTTTATCTGGTTATCATCGAGAATAGTGATAAAATATTCATCAGTGCCGCTGAAGGCTCTAAGTGTTTTTACGCCATTAGCTCCTCCATCCATCACCAATATTCGCTTGACATGGACATGAGCAGATGGATCATCTAAATGTTCTGTTAATTTCGTAAGCATGTTTAATGCGTGTTTGCCAAGATCAACATGTCCATGGAAGGTCTGAAAATAAAGCGGATGCCCTTTGCCATCGTGGATAAATACGTTTTCGAGACAATTCATAACACGACCGAGCATTGTTACTCTACCCTTATAGCACCTATTCGATGACCACAATGCCTTCGTATTACCATCAATATAATAGCATGCAAAATATGTTTCTCCTTCTGATTCATCTCGCCAGAAATCTATCCAGAATTTCGCTACTGCAGTAATCAATTGATCAGAGATTTTAAGATATTTTAATTCTCCTATAAATCTATTGAGCGATGCGTCTTTGTAATTGTAATCACAAAGGAAGCCTAAATCATTTCCTTTTACTCGATTCACCCTACTTGTTTTTCCGTTCGCTGTGACCAAGGGCAGGCACAAAAGAGCTAAAGTATATCTAGAAATGGTCTTTTCCGACATTTTAAATATATTCATGGCTGAAAAATTCTTCCACTGAATTTTTTCATCGATTGATTTGAAACGGTTTTCTCGTACTGATTTCAACTGATTGTACTCGTTGGTAAATTTCCCATGCGAGCGGATGTCTGGATAATCTTCACCGATATTTTTATTCTGCTCGAATAATGGAGATTGTCGAATCTCGTTTACTCGTTCAAGTATTGTTTTGGTGTATATCTCGATAATGCCAGTGATGAAGGCTAAACATGTGAGAATCTCGCTTCCACCGGATTTCTGGTGTTTGTATTTCTCTTTTTTGGGTGTGGTTATTCTTGTTAAAGAGACGGATGCCCTGAAGGTATTCAAACTGGATTCTGATATTTTCACATCGAACTGGTTTAGAATCTTGCTTTGTAGTTGAGGTGAGGATATGCTTGGATTTTCTTTGACAGTGGATACTATGTAATCTTTTATCCGTTCTGTCAGTTTCGTGTAATTTCCATATTTTCTCTTGTCGTGAAGTCCATATTCACCCGATTTCTGAAGAGTCCGACAATAGCGATAGTATTGTTCTCGAGAAAAGGGGACAGAATTCTTTTCAAAATATGTTGTGATAGGTAGTTTTGAGTCTTTGATATTTTGGATTGCGTTCAAAATTTCACATATTCTTTCTTCTTCTGACATTTAATCTAGAATATGTATATATTATATATAAAGATTGTGTCATTTAGGATGGTGGTAAAATTGATTTATCCGAAAGTCATGTATTAGTGATTTAAAATGCCTGTATCTGTTAAATTACCCAACGAGTTCCAGGGAATATATAAACACATATTTAAGAGCAATCCTGAAAAAGGCACTATGCAACTTGTGATTCACGAGTTGCGCAGGAGGCTTGCCGAGTACAGGTTGATGGAAAAAAAGTTACATAATAAATACAACATGGCTTTTGAGGAATTTAAAAGTAAGAAGATGGTTGAAGAATCCGGCCATTCTTTTGAAGTTGAAGAAGATTTTTGTGATTGGGAACTTGCGCTTGATGGTATTGATACTATCAACAATGAACTCAAGAAAATTGCAAAATATACATGAAACTCGTTGATTTTATTGAAGCACTTGAAGAAGCAGCTTCAAAGTATATGGTCCCTCTTCGAATCCTGGTTAAGACTGACAATGCTGTCAAGCACGAGTTGAGATATCGGAAAACATTTTTGTCCAGTTCTATTTTCACCAGATTACGGGCACTACCAATTATGTACTTGTGGGATGGGAACGCAGGTTGTACGACAGGAACTGTGTTGGAGGTAAGTGGCACCGTCATCCTTTTGAGAACCAGGATCTACATGAAACGGCAGGTAAGGCAGGAGATGCTGTTACTCCTGAAGAGTTCCTTGATGATGTGTTTGAGATATTGTTAAGCGAGGGATTGGTTTAAGTTGCTTTTCTGCTGGATAAGCACCGGCTGCACCGACACGGGCAATGGGCCAAGTGGAGGGAAGGGAGTCAGGTCTTATTCAAAAATTAGCACCCAACTTGTAGTCGCGAACTGATACGAACTCTTCACGGCGAGTTCGTGTAAGTTCGCTGCAGATTATAACACCAATTATATATTTTTACTGTTGGCGGCGGCACTAACCCGACATACACAAACAGTGCAATCCAGCGTCAAAGCCCTGGCCTCTGCTGCACATATCATCGTCCCGAGTGCAGCCCGTCCTGTGGGTGAATACGATGATGGGGCGGTTCTGAGGGGAAAAAAGTAATGCGGTATCCCTGGTCCCTGAGTGGCTACCACGGCTCTGTGGGCGCTGGGTAAGACGTGGTTGAGAAATATATATATCGGCGCACAATACATACGAACATAAGAGGAGGCAATCCTGAAATATCGCCATATATAGGCCCGGTACATTTGTACTGGGGTATACCGTGACTGCTAGAAAATTAATCTGTGTATTGTAATCTCATTTTTGCCATTCAAATGGATCTACTGGTCCCTTATTTTTATTATATTCTTCAAATTCTTCATTGTTTAGAGGGTACCACTCGTCATATGGATATCTTCTGAAATATTGAGCTATACTCTCACGATAATGTTGAAATGCAATTTTATTTAACTTACCTTTCCTTAATTCTTCAACATTTTTCTCCAAATCATCTCTAAATATATGAAAAACTACATGAAAGTTAATTGCCATCCTTTCTTTAAATCCTATTGTTTCATCACGAGGTAAGTAAAACCATCTTGCATTAAGTCGAGATTTTTGTGTGATAAGGCTCACCCAACTTTTAGTTTTCGATGGTTGACTTATTTTAGTAATTTCATTAAATGTCCCAATTTCAAATATTGAGATTACTGGAGCATGATTAGAATCACAATCTTGAGTAGCAACAACGCCCCATACTGGTTTTATTGGGGCATTCACCACGACATTTGTTTCATTTTTTTATCATTTCCCAACTAGTCTGTTTGAATTTTCCGTCTTCAGATAAAACTGCAATATTGTTAAGACTTAAAGCCATCAACGGTAATGGATAGAAAATATCTCCTTGTCTAATAGGTTGACTTTTATCAGGATATTCAAAAATCACTCCTCCTCCTCATCATCAAAAATGAAGAGAAGTCTTGCTTCTTCTTGTATATAAGAATCCCACTTATTTTCAAAAGTTCTAAGAGTATCCAAGGCAAGTTCGTAGGCTTGAATAGGAGAAATTAATCGAGTAATACTTTTTCCAGATGTAACTGTTTCATTTGTGATATAAGTTGGAATTTTGATATTTGCTGAAATAATCAATTCTTCATGTTCGCATCTTGGAGTATACTTATAACCACTCATCAGTATCATTTGTGGCTGAACTTCAATCGGAGTAGGACCTAAATTGGGAAAAAATCCTATCATTCCAGTATTTTCAGTTGCTATTTCTTGTATCATCTTATTTGAATCTCTCTAATAAATTACCTTCAATTAATTTAAAAAACCAATCATCAGTAATATCATGTGCATTCGTTAACCATTCATTTAATTCATCCGATAGTTTAGGAATATTGGAACTAGAATGAACAATAGTTTCCCACATTAAAACATCTTTTCCATATCTTTGTCCCCGACTTAACCTTAAATTAATTGTGGAACTAGGTTCAGAACAGGGATAAGAAAATGTTAAATTAAAATTTAAAGGTTTTTTTTCAATATTAGTCCCATCAAATAATTGGGAAGGCATTGAAAATTCAATCTTCATTTGGTCTTTTAAAAATTGAGATATGTCATCTTTTTCAAAATCAAATTCAATTGCATCTATATATCTCAACA
>Ga0255430_10155_pt1 | contig 12110 bp, 8 predicted proteins | sample ANMaggSeSYBR02G3_FD_182660 | JGI IMG/M metagenome (GOLD analysis project Ga0255430, IMG submission 182660) | Sediment cell enrichment communities from methane seep in Santa Monica Basin, California, United Staets - ANME aggregate JGI... | ecosystem: Environmental > Aquatic > Marine > Cold seeps >...
CATAAAGCTATACATTATGTTTTTAGATATAACTATTTGATATGACGGGAGAAACAATATGAGAAAGTTCAAGATTGGTTTCTGGGCAATTATTTTTGGATTAATGGGAATAGTTATTTTTCAGAATCAGGATTTTTTTATGGCAAAACAAATTTTGAGCATAGATTTTATCTTTACAAAGTATGAGACACCTGAATTGCATAGAGCAATCCTTTTTGGTGGAATTTTTTTGACAGGATTTATTATCTCATATATATTTACGCTGATCGACAGGCTCAAATTCAGAAAAGTTGTAAAAAGCCTTGGAGCTGAAATAGATTCACAAAATGAAAATATAACATTACTTATCAATGAATTAGAATCAGTAAAAGGAGGTTCATCCGGCAATAACAAAGAAAAAGAGGAGAAAGAAGAAAAAGAAGAAGAAGAAGAGCAAAAAAGTGCATGAATCTTTCTAAAGTAACTCCCATGATTAAGCAGTACTTATCCATCAAGGAAAAGTATGCTGATTCAATACTTTTTTATCGAATGGGAGATTTTTATGAAATGTTTTTTGAGGATGCAAAGACCGCATCCAAGATACTTGAGATAACTCTAACTTCAAGAAACAAGAAAGACGAGTATCCAATTCCAATGTGCGGCGTTCCTTTCCGTGCCGCACAAAATTATATTGCACGACTGATAGACAATGGCTGCAAAGTAGCAATATGTGAACAAGTTGAAGATCCAGCGGCATCAAAGGGGCTGGTAAAAAGAGATGTGGTCAGAGTTATCACCCCTGGGATGATTTTAGATGACGAATTATTAGACGAAAAATCAAATAATTATATTCTTGCTATAGCCTGCGACAATGCCATTGGGCTTTCATGTTTAGATATATCAACCGGAACTTTCAGGGTGTATGAATCTAAAGACTTTCATTCAGTTATAGATGAAGCCCTCCGCATATCCCCAAGCGAAATTCTACTTCCCAACTCAATAAAAAACGACCCCCTTTTTTTGCAGATCAATAATGCTTTATCAGAAAAATCTATAACCTTTTTAGATGACAAAGTTTTTGAGCATAGAATAGCCAGGGAACGGCTTATAAAACAATTTAAAACAGCTTCACTTGAAGGTTTTGGATGTGAAAAACTAAAGTCAGGTGTCAGTGCTGCCGGGGCACTTATATTTTATGTACTGGATACCCAGAAGCAGCAGCTTGATCATATTACCGGAATAGAAACATACAAATTAAGTAATTATCTTGTAGTTGATGACATTAGCTGCAGAAATCTTGAGCTTATAAAAAATATTCGTACTGGTTCAAAGCCCGGCACCCTTATCAATATAATTGACAGAACAATAACTTCCATGGGAGGCAGGCTGCTTAAAACATGGATAAGATACCCCCTGATTGACATACATAAGATAAAATTAAGACACGATGCTGTTGAAGAGGCAAAAGACAATATACAAGTACGCAAAAGACTGAGAGAGAGTTTAAAATCGGTTTATGACCTTGAACGTCTAAGCAGTAAGATATCTATGGGGCATTCAAATGCACGTGATCTTATTGCTTTAAAACAGTCAATTCAAAGTCTGCCGGATATCTGTTCGGCTCTTTCGCTTCTTCAATCAGAACTTTTTAAATTGACCTTAAACCCTGATCGGCTTTATGAGCTGGCAAATCTCATAGATAGTTCGATCCGGGAAGATGCGCCGCTTACGATCAATGAAGGCGGAATAATCAAGAAAGGTTATAATAAAGAATTAGACGATTTTATAAATCTCAGCCGGGAAGGCAAAGGCTGGCTTGCACGGTTAGAAGCTACTGAAAGAGATGCAACAGGAATAAACTCAATCAAGGTAAGATATAATAAAGTATTCGGATATTATATTGAAATCCCAAAAACTCACTCAGAGATTGTTCCAGCTAATTATGTACGCAAGCAGACTTTAGTAAATGCAGAACGTTACATTACCGACGAACTCAAAACATACGAAAAAAAAGTCTTAGATGCGGAAGAGCGAAGATCGGCGCTTGAATATGAAATATTTAATGAAATACGCGAACAGGTCATAATAAATAATAAAACCATCCAGAATACCGCACAATTTTTAGCCGGACTTGATTGTCTGCTTAATCTTGCTGAAATAGCAGATCAGAATGACTATAACAGGCCGCAGATCAATACTGATGGCCGTATTATAATTGAAGACGGGCGTCACCCCGTAGTGGAAAAAATGATAGCTGGCGAACGATTTGTGCCTAATTCCATCAATATCGATAATGATGAAAACCAGATAATCATTATTACCGGTCCCAACATGGCAGGCAAATCAACTGTTCTCAGGCAGGTGGCTCTTATAGTGCTTATGGCGCAGATGGGCTCATTTGTCCCCGCAGAAAAGGCCTCCATAAATGTAACAGATAGAATATTTACCCGTGTAGGAGCGCTTGACAATCTTTCTTCAGGGCAGAGCACTTTCATGGTAGAGATGGAGGAAACAGCCAATATCTTGAATAATGCAAATGAACAAAGTCTTGTTATCATGGATGAGATCGGCAGGGGTACAAGCACCTTTGACGGTTTAAGCATAGCCTGGGCAGTAGCTGAATACCTGCATGATTTAAATCAAAAAGGAGTTAAAACTCTATTTGCAACACATTACCATGAACTGACTGATCTGGCGCAAAAAAAACATAGAATAAAAAATTATAATATTGCAGTAAAGGAATGGAATGATGAAATAATTTTTTTGAGAAAGCTGGTTGAAGGTGGTACAAACCGAAGTTACGGTATTCAGGTCGCACGTCTTGCAGGTCTCCCAGAACATGTTATAAAGCGTGCTAAAAAAATTCTTTATAATATAGAGAACAGGGAAAACAAATTAAACGGCTCCTCTATCCCGCCGGACAGACGGCAGACAAGCATTATGGGCGACCACGATTCACCTGAAAATAAACAAGTGCAGCTTAATCTGTTTAGACAGCCTGAGACTTTTGTAATTGAAAAGCTGCAGCAGCTTGATATATCCAAGACAACTCCTATTGAAGCGCTTAATTATCTGAATGAACTTAAGGAGAAACTGAAATAATTGATAATCGATAATCGATAATCGAAGGTATTCTATTAATTTTATAACTAAAATACAGAGCGAAGCGATACCACAAATTATCAATTATCAATTATCAATTGCTCACTGTACTATTATGCTGAATAAAAAAACCATATTATTTACTTTACTCATCTGCTGCTATGCTATTGCAGTCTTGTGGCCCTGCAAGTCATTTGCAATCACGGCAAAGGATAAATATTTTAAAGCTGAAACTTGTTATAAGAAACTTCGCAATAACCCAAAAAAAAATAAATACAGACATAACTGGCTGCGTTGCATTGAAAAGTTTCAGGCGGTTTACAAACATGATCCAAAAGGTTCATGGGCAGCGGCCGGTCTATATATGTCAGGGGAGCTTTATGGTAAACTATACAAAATTTCATCAAAAGAGTCAGACAGGAAAGAAGCCATTGATATATTTGAGCGCATAGTAAAGCAGTTTCCAAAAAGCAAATACAAGGGTAAAGCTATAAAAAAGATTCGTGTTTTTTCAAAAAAAGAAACAAAGAAAAGCTCAAAAAAAATAAAAGTATCTACTAAAAAGAAATCACTTCCTGAAAAAATAAAAGTATCTACTAAAAAAAAGTCACTTTCTGAGAAAGAAAAGCTCAAAAAAAATATTAAGCCATCCAAAACAGATGAAATCGTTACTATAACCGGCCTCAGATACTGGTCCAATCCAAGCTATACTCGAATTGTTATCGATGCGGATAAAGATACAACATATAATCACAGACTGCTGAGAAAAGACCCATCAATTCAAAAACCTAAAAGACTTTATGTTGATTTGCAAAACAGCAGACTGGGAGATGGGATAAAAAAGACAATTCCCATAAATGACGATTTGCTGAGTGATGCAAGAGCCGGCCAGTTTACCGCAGATATGGTTCGAGTCGTAGTTGATATAAAGTCTTTTAAAACCTATAAAATTTTTTCTCTTAAAAACCCATTCAGAATTGTTATTGATGTCTGGGGAACGGAAGCAAAGAAAAAAACATCAGAGTTAAAGACCGCTGAGAAGGACAAAAAGTTTACATCAAGCGCTTTGGCAAAACAGCTCGCCCTTGGAGTTAACTGCATAGTTATAGATCCAGGTCATGGCGGGCGTGATTTTGGTGCATCAGGATATCTTAAAGGCGTTTTTGAAAAAGATGTTGTTCTTAAGATAGCCAAGATGCTTGCAAAAAAGATTCGTGAAGAGGTGCAATGTGAAGTGTTTCTTACCAGAAGTCGTGACCGGTATTTAACTTTGGAAGAAAGAACAGCTATTGCAAATACAAAAAATGCAGACCTTTTTATATCAATACACACAAATGCTGCAAAAAACAGGAAGGCATTTGGAATTGAGACTTATTTTCTTAACCTTGCCACAGATAATGAATCCATTTTAGTTGCTGCACGTGAAAATGCCACATCTACAAAAAATATAAGCGATCTTCAGACAATCTTAAGTGACCTCATGCAGAATGCAAAAATAAATGAGTCCAGCCGTCTTGCCGGCTATGTTCAGACAGCTTTGTGCAACTGCCTAAAAAAAAATAAATATAGCAGAATAAATAATAAAGGAGTTAAGCAGGCTCCGTTTTATGTTCTTCTCGGAGCTCAGATGCCTGCTATCCTGATAGAAACCTCATTTATAAGTAATCCAAAAGAATGTAAAAGATTAATAAATTCAAAATATCAGGAACGATTGTGTGAAGCCATAGTCAATGGGATTAAAAAGTATATTAAGGAAACAAATCCAACTGCCTTTTTAAGAAATCTTCAACAAAAAGGATGACGGATCTGGCATCCTTATTTCCATAGGTGTCTGGTTTTTTCTACCCAAAAAATGGAAATTCCTATACTATCAAGTCTATAGCTCAGGATGAATCAGCCGCCCAAGCACTTCAAGACCATCCACCAGGCGGGGAGTGGGACGGTCAAAAAGATTGGAATCCACGAGAAAAATACGCCGGTTTTTTATGGCGGGCATTTCAGTCCATCTGCTCCACTCGATCTTTACGCGCTCAAACACCTCGCCCCTTGCCATGGAAGTTATAATAAAAACCTCAGGAGCAAGAGATAGCACCTGTTCCCGGCTAAACCTGGGATAGGGGATGGGACCTTTAGTAAGATTATCACCTCCTGCGAGAACTATTAGTTCGTGTATAAATGTATTTGTTCCCACAGAAACTATAGGTGAAATACCAATCTGAAAAAAAACACCGGGACGATGAGAATTTTTTTCTACCGCTGACTTTACCCTGTTAATACGCAAACGCATATTATTGACCAGGTTTTCTGCATTTTCCGTGGCATTAAGCAAATCACCTATTTCAATAATTGTTTCCGTCACTGCTTCCAGATTCCTTGGATCAACCACATAAACCGGAACCTCCAAAGACTCCAGCCGCACAACTGTTTGCCTTGGATTTCCATCTTTTATTGCGATACACAGATCCGGCTTTAAAGCTACAATTCTTTCAAGATCAAGTTGAACATAAGAACCGACTTTGGGAAGACTGTTTGCCTCAGGAGGAAAATCGCTGAAACGAGTCGCCCCCTTCAGGCGGTGTTCCTGTCCCAGAGCAAAAATAATTTCAGTAATACTCGGAGCCAGGGAAACCACACGCTGCGGATCATCAGACAGGACAACCTGCCGCCCCAACTGGTCAGTTACCTGCCTTGCTCCGGCTGGTGAGAAAGTTACAGCGACAACCATAAGGACAATAATCAATTTTAAAATTGTTCCACAAAGCTTAATCACCTATTTACAGTCCAGCAGCTCGTATATTTTCATATCACTGAGTGTGACATCAATATCACGCAGTTCCAGGTGTGACCGTGAGGAATGGTGGGTTTTCTCACTGATTAAAATACTGTTCGGAATGGATTTGGTAAGCTCCTGAAGCTTGAATACATCATTTACAGAATCGCCGATAACCGTATAATCCATTTTCATCTCAAAGCCGAAGCTGCCTACAACAACCTCACCCGTATGAACGCTAATACCTATATTTATGGAAACGCCAAATTCCCTGGCAAAATAATTATTTAGAGTTGCAACAGAGTTCTTCATTTCAAGCGCCGCCCGCACAGCATTATCCGCATCCATTATGCTTGAAACAGGCGCTCCAAAAAGCGCCAGCAGCCCATCACCCAGATATTTGTCAACAATACCGTGATGTTTGAACACCATGCCTCCCATAGCGGAAAAGAAATAATTAAGCAGAGGAACCGTTTTTTGAGAGCCGATTTCTCTTGAAATCCTTGAAAATTCCCTGATATCAATATTCAGCAGGGTAAGAGTCTTTACCTCCTCAAGTATTTCCCCTCCTGTTTCCGTGCCATAGACAATATTATCAACTATTTCCTTGGGTACGAATTTCTGAAACACGCTCCTTATTCCGCGCTCATGTTCGGCCATTGAAACTGTTTCCTTGTAAAGACGGGCATTTTCAATGGCAATGCTTACCGATGATGCTATTGACTTCAGGAGGTCTTCATCGTTGAGGCTAAAATCGCCTTTTATTCTATTGAGCACCTCAAGAACCCCAATCACCTTTCCCTGAGAAATCATCGGCACACACAATGCCGACAATGTCTTAAAGCCTGTAGTATTATCTATTTCAGAATAGAAATGCGGTGACTTTTGTGCATTATTTATAATGATGGATTCTCCCTGTGCCGCTACATAACCTGCGATTCCCTGCCCCATTTTAAGCCGCAGGTCTTTCAGCTCTTTCAGAAATTTAAGTTCGATATTAAATGCAACAGCAAACTCAAGCTCGTTTCCATCTACAAGAAAAAGAGAGCCTGCTTCCACGTTCATAACTTCCCGAATCATGTCCATTGTATATTTAAGGACCTTATTCATATCAAAGGTCGATGAAGCAAGGACGCTTCCGATCTGTTTTATTGAATCCAGCTCCTTGTTGCGTTTGGCAATGGATTCAGACAGCATATTACGTTCTATGGAAATAGAAAGCACGCCTGCCACCCATTCAATTAGCTCCTGAGAATTATAAAAGTCTTTTGCATGACTTGAAAATAGCGCAAATATCCCTTTAACGACCCCTCTCATTTTCATGGGGGCAAGACAGCATGATTTGCTTCCCTGGTTTACAAATAATTCCTTTGCGCACTCGCTGGTAAGTACGTCAGTATCATCCACAATCAGAATGGATTCCTGTTTAAGCACCCTGTCAATTATACCGCCCTGATCAATGGAATATTGAGTGCCCTTTGAAATGCTTGTCTGCTCATTGGCCAGCAACTCAAAAATCGTAATATAATCAGAATGTTCAACCAAGGTCATAACCATGGCAAGATTAAAAGGAACTATGGCATGAATTTCATTCAAAACAGCATGTAAAAGTTCGATGTCTCTGAAACTTGAGTTTATTATCTTGAAAATTTTCTCAACTGTCTTCAGGACGAGCTCTCCCTTTTCATTATCCTTTAAAAGACGGAGGTTCTCGTATGTGAAAGCAGCATTGCTCAAAAGAGGCGTTAGAACATCCACTTCCTCATGTGAATAAATTTTATCATCATTTTTTCGCGAAATGGTAAGCACTCCAACAATATCTTTGCTGGTCTTGATCGGCATACAAATAAAGGATTTTGAGGCATAGCGAGGATGGTTTGCCTTTCCGAACCTGTTGTCCTTTTCAATGTCTTCAACCACAATAGGCGATTTATTGATTACAGCATACTTGGCGATGCTTGTTTTAAAATCCACCCTGTTATCTATCTTGATATATTCCCCGGCTCCAATGGTCGCCCTTACAACAAACGAATCGCGTTTACGATCCAAAATCATAACAGAACCTACGTCCGAATCAGTTAATGTCAGGGAACGCTCCAGAGTGACATAAAGGATTTCATTTGGATCAAATGTAACATAGCAAAGCTCGGAAAGTTCCTTTAGTATTGATATTTCAGAAGACTTTTTTTGAAGCTGCTGGAAAGTTTTGCTGAATTGATCCTCGATTGCGCCAAAAGATTGGACAAGGCTGTGTATTTCATCCGTGTCCGTCTTTAAATCTCCTCCAAATTGTTCAGCGTTTTTCTGAGAAATATCCTTGGATATACCCACTATATCTTCAAATAACTTCTTCAGCATGGTATATCCTAACAATGAAAAAATAAGAACACCCAGAAAAAACAGCAAAATATATTGGTCATTCATTAAGTTATATTTGATTCCAAATACAAGAAATCCCAGTACAGGGAACAGAAAAAAAAGGCTGAATATTATAGTGAGCTTATAATGAAGATTTTTTCCTTTAAGGGAACTATCCCAAAACCACTTTTTAAAGTTCATGTTACAATCCTCTTATGAGGTTAATAGAAACCTTTTTCAAATGTCTCTAATAATGAAAGTCCATTATCTTAATGACTGCGCTTTGCTCTTTATTTTCTTCCAGTCAAATTTTTTAGCCAGACCAAGGGCCTCTCCCTCTGAAATCCCTGCATATGACAGGCTGAAAAAAGCGCCCCCGGCCTGTTCATGTGTCAAAAAAGATGATAATATTTTTAGCCATTGAACATACTGATTAAATGTCGAACAGGGAATGTCAAATTACGAAGGAAGGTAGTTAATAATTTCATTTTGCACATTGAATAATCCAAAATAATTTTAAAAAAATATTCACACTTCGACATTCAATATTCAATTGGTAGTTCTTGGCGCCGAAATGGTCACGTTTTGTTCTATGTCACTTTTTTGTATTGCACCCCAATATATGTTTTGTTTAAAAAGGTATACACGAAAAGAAAAAACCGGAAATAAAAAAGGCACTTATATCGTTTTTTATAAGCGCCTGTTTTTTTGGTGCCTGGGACGAGAATCGAACTCGTACAGAGACTTAGCTCCGAGGGATTTTAAGTCCCTTGCGTCTACCAATTCCGCCACCCAGGCACAGACTTTGCGTCTATTTTGTTTATAAGCAGCGATTAGTGTAATAATTGAAAGCCAGAAAAAATGCAAGAAGGAATAAAAAAAAGCCCGCTCAATACTTTTTTACCCTTTACATACCTCAAGCTCACGTCTATCAGTTTAATAAGTTTGTAAATTTCTGAATATGAGCCCTTACCCCTTGTCAAATCATATGGCATCTGATAATTATTCATCATGCAAAAGGTGTCAGATAATCAGTTTATAATTCTTGCTTCCAAATCCCCTAGACGAAAATATCTGTTAAAGCAGGCAGGACTTTCTTTTACCGTTATTCCCAGCAGTATCGATGAAAACGCTATTCCCATATCACAACCTGAAATTTATGTAAAAACTCTGGCTGAAGCAAAGGCAAATGACATATCAAAAAAATATCCTGAAAGCTGGGTTATCGGAGCTGATACCATTGTCCTGATAGACAGTATTATACTTGGCAAACCATCTTCAAAAACCGAAGCCCGTGCTATGTTGAAGCAACTCAGCGGGAAGATACATCAAGTTCTTACAGGTTACTCAATATGTTGTAAAGCCAGGAATAGATTTTTTTCAGAAACCATAATAACTGAAGTGCTTTTCAAGAACCTGACTGATGATGAAATAGAATGGTACATTAATACGGACGAGCCCTTTGACAAAGCAGGTGCATATGCCATTCAGGGACTTGGCACCTTTCTTGTAAAAAGGATAAATGGCTCCTATACAAATGTAGTAGGTCTTCCTGTTTGCGAAGTCATAGAATTTCTTATAAAAGAACGTGTAATAGGTTTAAAATAGGAATTATGGAATCTGAAACTCTTAAAAAAAGACTAAGTAATGTTAAAGAACGTATCAAAAAGGCAGCCATTGATTGCGGCAGAGATCCTGATACTGTTCGCCTTGTGGCTGTGAGTAAAACCATGCCGAAAGACACGGTCAGAGAAGCAATAAAAGCAGGCGCTGATATTCTTGGAGAAAATTATATTCAGGAAGCCGGAGATAAAATCAATGCGCTGTCATCTTATCCTGTTTCATGGCATTTTATAGGACACCTTCAGAGTAACAAAGCAAAATACGCTGTCAAACTTTTTGATATGATTCACACTGTAGATTCATTAAAACTTGCTAACGAATTAAATAAACAGGCAAAAAAAATAAACAAAATCCAAAAAATTCTGATCCAGGTAAATATAAGTATGGAATCAACAAAATCAGGTGTTCATGAAAAAGATGCGCAAAAACTGATAAAAGAGATTAGTTTATTTGAAAATCTATCCATCAAAGGCCTTATGACAATGCCGCCCTTCTTCAATAATCCTGAAGAGGCTGGACCCTGTTTTTCAGCTCTGAGAAATCTGCGAGATAAAATCAGGAATGAAGCAATAAAAAATATCAATATGCAGGAATTATCTATGGGTATGACAGGCGATTTTGAAGTCGCAATAAAGGAAGGAGCAACCCTTGTCCGCATTGGAACTGCAATTTTTGGAGAAAGAAATTGAAAATTCTGCTGCACATATGCTGCGCACCATGCTCAATATACCCTGTAAAAACTCTACGCAACGACGGCTATAATGTAATGGGTTTTTTTTACAGACATAATATACATCCCTACACTGAGTGTCTAAAAAGGCAGGAATCCCTTGAGCATTATGCAAATATTATTAATCTAAAGGTCATTTACCAGGAAGGTTATGATCTGGAAGGGTTTATTCAAAACACGGTTTTCAGAGAATCAAATCGATGTTTATACTGCTATCACGACCGGCTGAGGTCAACAGCTCTGACTGCAAAGCACGGAAAGTTTGATTGTTTCTCATCTACTCTTTTATACAGCAAATTCCAGAAGCATAATATAATAAAATCAATAGGAGAATCTATTGGGAAATCCGTTGGCATTCCATTTTACTACCAGGATTTTCGTTCCGGCTGGAAGGAAGGAATAGAAGAATCTAAACGCCTTGAATTGTATCGCCAGCAATACTGCGGCTGTATTTACAGCGAAAAAGAAAGATATATTGCAACTACTCGGGTTCACGGTTAACAGTTCACAGTTAACGGTTGATCAAAACATAAAGTAACTACTCAGGCGTTTAGGCTGAAGGCTATAGGCTGAAGGAAACAGATAATTTCTGAACGTTATTTTCTATGTTTAGGACAAAATTTCTGGCCGCTTTAATAACATATTGGCTTATGGGAGTCTTTTCCCTAAAAGCCTTCTACCTTCTACCTTCTACCTAAACCCCTGAGTAGTTGCCATGCTTCACTCATTGCATAGTTCATTGGAAAACCGTGAACTGTGAACCGTGAACCGTGAACCCAACAAGCCTGGTGAGTAATGCGCGATTTTTTAATCAGACCCATAAGGTACCATGCAGTGGCCAAGTATCTGAGCAAGATACTGATCATCCTTGCAGTCCTGCAACTGGCGCCGATAGCTGTTTCCATTATCTATCAGGAATTCTCTCTAACCGTTATATACATCATAGTAACCCCTTTTATATTTATCATTGGCTATTTCGGGGATAAAAAACTTCCCGAAGTTGACCTGGACATTAAGGAAGCACTGGTATTAGCCAGTTTTATCTATTTTATTCTATCCTTAATAATGGCCACGGTCTGGACGTTTGACGGTCTTCCCTTCCTGGATGCCTTGTTTGAAGCTATGTCCGCTGCTACAACCACCGGACTCAGCACTCTGCCCATAGAGAGTTTGTCACGAACCACGCTCTTTACTCGATCATTCGTGCAGTGGATCGGCGGCCTCAGCATTGTAGTATTGACTATTTCAGTACTGATAGGGCCGGGGACAACGGCTTATCGGCTATTTACAGTATCCATAGGGGAAACCAAAGTTTCTCCCAGCGCCATCAAAGCAACAAAGATACTATGGCGGGCCTACGCCATTATTACGGCTGCCTGTATGCTGGCTTTTTATTTGAGTGGGATGGATTTATTTCAGGCGATCTGTCAGGCAATGGCAACCATATCTACGGGCGGATTTGGTACTGAAAAAGAAAGCTTTGCTGCCTTTTCGTCTGCGGCCATAATCTTTTGTTCTATATTTATGGTCATTGGTGCCACCAATCTA
>Ga0255430_10157_pt1 | contig 12066 bp, 12 predicted proteins | sample ANMaggSeSYBR02G3_FD_182660 | JGI IMG/M metagenome (GOLD analysis project Ga0255430, IMG submission 182660) | Sediment cell enrichment communities from methane seep in Santa Monica Basin, California, United Staets - ANME aggregate JGI... | ecosystem: Environmental > Aquatic > Marine > Cold seeps >...
AACCTGACGAACCCGGGCTGGTAACCCTTGAGCGATTTGCCATCGATTTTTTGGAGGGAGTTGTTTCTGTCATTCATATCCTGCCCTTTTTTCCCGCCAGTTCTGACGATGGGTTTTCAGTTGTCGATTACCGCCAGGTAGACCCTGCTTTGGGTACCTGGGATGATGTGGAGCGTCTGGGACGGAAATTCCGTTTGATGTTTGACCTGGTACTCAATCATGTTTCAAGCCAGTCAAAAATGGTTTGATGATTTTCGTGGGGCTATTTCTCCGGCACGGGATTATTTTTTTGATATCGTCCCCGGGACAGACCTCACCCTGGTGGTAAGGCCGAGGGCCTTACCTTTACTGACATCGGTGACCACGGTGAAAGGGGAAAAACAGGTGTGGACAACCTTCAGTGACGACCAGATCGATCTGAATTTTGCCAACCCGGATGTGATGCTGGAGATGATGGATATCCTGCTCGGCTATATTAACAGGGGCGCGGCAATTCTTCGTTTGGATGCGATCGCCTATTTATGGAAAGAAATCGGCACCCCATGCATTAATCATCCGTACACCCATGAAGTTGTCAAGGTGTTTCGCGATGTGGTGGAAAATGTAACTCCCGGAACCTTGTTGCTTACCGAGACGAATCTTCCCCATGAGGAAAATGTTAGCTACTTCGGAGCAGGCGATGAAGCCCATATGGTGTATCAGTTTAGTCTGGCGCCGCTCCTCCTCCACTCCATTCAATCGGGCACAACCCTGCATCTCACCAGGTGGGCAAAGTCGTTATCGGCCCCGCCGCCCGGCTGCACGTTTTTAAACTTTACCGCTTCCCATGATGGTATCGGTGTCCGTCCCCTTGAAGGTTTGTTGACCCAGGAAGAAATAGGCGATCTGGCAGAGATTGTACGTCAATGCGGTGGATTTGTCTCAAGCCGTACTGGAGAGAATGGAAAAGAACAGCCTTATGAACTCAATATCACCTATTTTGATGCCATGCAGGATGGTGCCAGATCCGGTGACCTTGAGTGGCAGGTCCTGCGATTTTTCTGTTCGCAGATCATCATGCTGGGGATGCGGGGGATACCTGGCATCTATTTTCATTCTCTGACAGGGGGGCGTAATGATCGCAAAGGGGCCGTTGAAACCGGCATGAAGCGAAGAGTGAATCGGGGTCGGTGGAAAGATGAGGAACTGAGAAATCTGTTAGCTGCCCCAGAAAGTCTTTCTGCAACCATTTATAACAAATACACAAAGCTGTTGCGTACACGGGCAGGTATGGCAGCCTTTCACCCGGACGCCCTCCAAGAGGTGCTTGAAGCTGCAGACGGATTGTTCGTTTTCCGTCGTTTGCCAACTGTCGGAATCCCCCTGTTTTGTATCCATAATATTACCGGTCGTAAACAGTCGTTGGATCTGCAGGCATTAGACAGGGAACTGCGGGCAAAAGTTTTTAAGGACCATATCTCAGGAAAAGAGTGCACGCCTGAGGTGGAGCTGGAACCCTACCAGTGTCTCTGGCTTGAAAAGTTTTCCTGAATAGTCGTACCCGATACCATTTGGTTTAGTTTTTTTTATCGTAAAAACAAACGATGAGGATGGAAAATGGATAAAATCACCACGGATAATTATGAACAACTCACCGACCATCGTCCCTGGGGAAGTTTTACGATATTAGCAGATGAAGTAGACCATAAGGTCAAGCGCATTGTGGTTAAGTCAGGACAACGCCTTTCGTTGCAGCGTCACAAGCATCGGCAGGAACATTGGCTAATTGTTAGTGGCATTGCCGTGGTGACCCGTAATAACGATTTAATCACCCTGGCGGCAGGGGAAGCCATTGACATTGCTCTTGGCGACATACACCGCGTGCAAAATGATGGTGAGGAGGATGTGGTGTTCATTGAAATTCAACTCGGCGACTACTTTGGCGAAGATGATATTGAGCGCTTGGAGGATGATTACGGCAGGATTGGACAGGAGCGAAAATAATGGATGGAGCACTCAAGACCGTAAGACAACTTGCCAGAATGCCTGGGCTGGCTACCGAATTGGAGCCATATCGGGAAATGCTGCTTGCAAATGTGGTTATGGTGGGGGAGATCCCGGCCCCGACATTTGGTGAAGAGGAGCGAATTCGTTTTATAAAGCAGCGTTTTACTGAATGCGGGCTGCAGAGTTGTTCCAGTGATGAAGTCGGCAATGGTATGGGTATTCTACCCGGTGCCAGAGGTGACAAAACTATTCTGGTGAGTGCTCATGCTGATACCCCCTTTGCAGCCGGCGAAAACCATACCTTTACCATTGAGCCTGGAATAATCCGTGGACCAGGTGTGGCTGATAATTCAATGGGGCTGGCGGTGTTGGCAACGTTGCCAACCGTGCTGGAGGGTTTGGGGATAAAATTACAAAGCGATCTCCTGCTGCTGGCACCTACCCGAAGTCTTGAGCAGGGCGATCAGCAGGGGATACGGTTTTTTTTAAGTAACTCCACCATTCCTATCACAACGGGGATTGTTGTGGAAGGATGCCCGCTTGGAAGGCTCCATTATCGATCCATGGCATCGCTTGGCGGGATGATTTCCTGTATTGTCGATCGAAAGGTGTGCCACTTAAGTGCCATAGAAGTTTTAAATTCTCTGATTAGCCAACTAGGCCAGATAGATCTGTGTCCGCAGACAAATACGGATCTTGTGCTGGGTTCAGTAAGGGGAGGGGCTACTTATAAACTACCAGCTCGCACGGCTCACTTGAGATTTCAACTGCGTAGTGATGCCGATGATAAAGTAAATGCCATCAATCGACAGATTCTCAGCATGCTCGATGATGCGGCAAAGCAAAAAGGTATATCTGCCTATCTCGAAGTTATCGCCCGTACCCGTTCCGGAGGGCTTGAGGCATCTCATCCGCTGGTAAACACGGCCAGGAAAATTATGCGCACTCTTGGTGTCCAGCCAAAGGCGAGTATTTATTCTTCCACCATCTCACCATACCTTGAGCAGGATATCCCTGCTGTATGCCTTGGGGTTTCAAATGGCGATAATTTAAACTATGCAGACGAGTATATAGAAATAGAGCCTATGCTTACAGGGCTTGCCCAGGTTATCGGGCTGCTACTATGCATTGATGGAGGCGACTGTGCATAACATTAACATCTGGCTTGAAAGCAATACTTTCCATCATAGCCAGTTCTGGGATTTGCTGCGGCTTATCAGGAAAAAAGAAGAGCTTGGTCTGACAATTTCGCTTTGTATCCCAACCCTTAATGAAGAAAAGACCATTGGCAAAGAGGTGGTACTGTTTAAGTCCGAATTGCAGGACCGATACCCTTTGCTGGATGAAATTGTTGTGATTGATTCTGGATCTACCGACAGAACCCTGGAGGTGGCAAGCGCATTTGGTGCCGATGTCTATTCTTCGGCGGACATTTTGCCAGAACAGGGGTTTAAGAGAGGGAAAGGGGAGAATCTGTGGAAAGCAATTTATCAATTAAAAGGGGATATTATTGTTTATGTTGATGCTGATATCAGCAATATTCACCCGCGCTTTGTGTATGGACTGGTAGCGCCTTTAATTTATCGTCCGGAGGTGCAATATGTAAAATCCTTTTATGATCGGCCGTTGGCGCTATCCAAGGAAATACGGGCATCAGGTGGTGGGCGTGTTACTGAAATCCTGGTCAGGCCGCTTTTTTCACTTTTTTTCCCTGAATTGACAGCCATTATTCAGCCTCTTTCCGGTGAGTACGCGGTACGGAGGAAGATCTTAGAGGAAATTCCGTTTCCCATCGGTTATGGGGTGGAGACTTCCCACCTCATAGATGTCTATACCCAATATGGTTTGGAGGCATTTGCACAGACTGACCTGGATAGAAGGGTTCACCGTCATCAGGAGATAAGGGATCTCGGCAAGATGGCTTTTGGTATCCTCCAGACCTTCATTAAAAGGCTCAATGCAAACGGTATGGTTGTTGATCTGCCCCAGCTGACGATGAATCTTCGTCAGTTTCAGGTCCGTGAAAGTCAGTATGAACAGATTATTCATGAAATCGTCGAAGAGGAACGGCCTCCAATGCAGCAAATAGCAGCGTACCAGGAAAAATTTTCTCATTTGTAATACGAACCAGATGATTTGCGGAACGCACCGTAGTCTGGACAATAAAAGGGATCACAATGAAAGAGAACTACCAAATATGTGGTGTAGGTACGCTGACTATCGATGAGGCAGCTGCCTGATGCGGATAGCAATCGTGCATTATCATCTACAGCCGGGCGGTGTTACCAGGATAATTCAAAACGGATTAGCAGCTCTGGCTGACAAGCTGGTGCAAGCGGTTGTTCTAACCGGCAAACAGCCACCATCAGGATTTGACGGTTCCTGGAAGGTGGTTGAGGGGTTGCAATATGAACAGGAAAGGCCCTGTGTTACCTCTACCGATTTGTATACCCAAATGGTCACTGCTGCCTGTGATGCCCTGGGTGGTATGCCCGATCTATGGCATGTGCATAATCATAGCCTTGGCAAGAGTACGGTCTTACCTGATACCCTGGTCATGCTGGCCAAGCAGGGATACCCCATGCTGTTGCAGATACATGATTTTGCAGAGGATGGCCGACCGGCAAACTATCGGCTGATGCTCAACAATATGGCAGGAGGAAAGGTATCAAAGCTCTCTGCTCATCTTTATCCCAGAGCAACTCATGTTCATTATGCACTGCTTAATAAAAGAGACTATAGCTTTTTAACATGTGCTGGCGGGGATAGTTCTTGCCTGCATCTGCTGCCTAATCCGGTCGATTTGCAACTGGAATGCAGTGACCACGAAGAAACGCCGCAACGAGATGAATATCTATGGGTCTACCCCACACGGGGCATCCGTAGGAAAAACATTGGAGAATTCCTGCTATGGGCGGCAGCAGCGCCAAAAAAACAACGGTTTGCGACTACCCTTGGTCCTGATAACCCTTTGGAGCGCCCCCGCTATGAACGGTGGAAAGCACTTGCCCTGGAACTGGGATTACCGGTTGAGTTTGAAGTGGGGGCCAGTCAGGGTGTCAGCTTTGTAACGCAGCTCAAGATGGCTGATGCACTGGTAACAACCAGTGTCGCTGAAGGCTTTGGCTTGGCTTTTCTGGAGCCATGGCTGATTGGACGGCCGATTACCGGTCGGATTCTTGAAGAGATAACCCATGAGTTTTGTCTGGCAGGGGTCAAATTACCGTGGGGCTACCATCGGGTCGATGTACCGCTGCAATGGTTCGGAGAGGACAAAGTGATAGAGGCCGGTAGAAAAGGGCTTGAGCACAGCATGGCTGCCTATGGTCGTACACCTCACCAGGCAGATATGGAGCGGCTGCTTGCTGCCTGGATTGTGGATGACAAGGTTGATTTTGGCCGTCTTGACGAAGCTTTTCAGGAAAGAGCTATCAGGCGGATTGTAAAAAAAGGGGAAGAACGTATGGCCTTACAGCCGCCATGTCTGCCACAGCCCGAAAATTATAGCAATATTGTTACTGAAAACTGTGCAATCCTTAAACATGCCTATAGTCTCAAAGAATATGGAAAGACGCTCTTTAGGCTCTATCAAAGAGTTGCCTCATCATCTGTTTCATCGGTTGAAGCTTTGGACGGCGAGATCCTGTTGGATCATTTTCTGGCACCGGAACGGTTGCACCTGCTGCGCGTGGATTAGGTTATGAGAGGGAATACTACCGAACTCCAGTTGTTGCGCCGGTTGCTGGAGCCATTGGCCATTGTACCCACTGAGCTCCCCGTTTTTTTCGCCTCTACTAACGCAAAAGTGATTGTTTTTGATATTTACGGCACCTTGCTCTCTTCAGCTGCAGGCGATGTCGGGCCAGATGCTGCTACCGGAAATGAAGCCTCTTTCAGAGAAGCACTGGTGGATGCAGGTTTTGTGGCTAAAAGCGGGGGGCCATGTCGTTTCCCTACGGGAATTTTGGAGCAGGTTGTACAGGAGGAACGCCTGAAAAGAAAGGCCGAGGGGGTAGTGTATCCAGAAATAGATATCCTTCATATCTGGCATCAGGTGGTGGTTCGCTTGGGGTTTACCGATTTCAGTAACAGTATGCTCCGCCTGGCAGCACTCTCTTATGAATGCCGAGTCAACCCGGTCTCGCCTATGCCGGGACTCTGTAAGATGTTGTCTTGCCTGGTTCGATCTGGGGTTCTGTTGGGTATCCTCTCCAATGCGCAGTTTTATACCCCTTTACTGTTGGAGATGTTCCTTGAGCAATCACTGGTTGGAGCGGGATTTGATGAAGAGCTTATGGTGTGGTCGTATCAAGAGAAGCGGGGTAAACCTGCTTTTGAACTTTTTGCTGAAATGAATACCAGATTGGAGCATAAAGGTATTGCCCCGGAGGAGGTGATCTATGTTGGTAATGATATGCGAAAAGACATCTTTCCCGCAAACAGGGCAGGGTGGCAGACTGTTCTTTTTGTCGGTGATACCCGCTCTCTTCGCTTGCATCCAGATGATCCAGAGATGGGTGATGAACATCCAGGTATGGTGATCAATGCCCTTTCTCAGCTTGTTGCGATTCTCACGTAACTCACCACCGAAATGATCCCGTAGGCCAGTAACCAGAAGCCAATCCCCCTTATATACCCTTTGCGTTTGCAAAATTCATGAGGGAGCAGATAGAGGAGAAGCAGAGGCAGGAGAGGAAGCAGGACACCGGCAATAAAAGTAGGCAGATAACGAAGTAGCTCCTGTAACCCTAAAAAAAACCAGGGGCCTACAATGTGCAGCAATCCTATCCTGTCCGGTTCTGCAGGAGTGGCCAGGAAAACGGAAATAATTATGGTGCAGAGGATGAGGAGAATGTGATTGCGCCATAGGGCAGGGTAGCGTTTTAAGTGGGGCCATAAAGCGTAGGCACCCAAGGCAACCAGACCTATGAGGTGATGCATGTAGACTTTTCTCAGGCCGCTGTCCTGGATATCAAAAAACAGATCATTGATCCACTCACCGATAACAGGAATGGCAAGACAGATGTTTTCCGCGATAGCTCCTGCAGCCTCGCCGGTGGCATCGCCGCGAAGGACATATCCTGTGAAAAGGAGCAGCAGTGCTGCTGGCAGTGATGAGCAGAGCCTGATCCACTGTCTGCGAGGCATCAGGTCCTCTTTTTTCCAGAGAACGGCGAGCACGTGGCCGAGTAAGAGGAGAAAAAAGAACTGGCTGGAATAGTAGTGGAGTCCCCTCCAGAAGGTGCCGTAGGGAACTACTAGTTCGATGGTGGCGGTGGAGTAAAAGGCTTCACCAGCATCATACTGCAGGGCCAGGATAATACCGGAAACAAGAGAAATATATAAACTGATTAAGGACTGGCCTCCCCACCGGTTGGCGAGAAAGGCCTCCTTGATACGGGACAGGGGAAATCTTTGCCCCAGACCGTTCATATGAGCTCAACCACATATTTGGTAGTTGATCCTTGTGGATCTTTTTGGATTTCAACTGCGTATGCAGGGAGATCTTTTTCTGCGGGTCCAGTTATTCGCTTCCCCTGGCGGGTGAATCTACTCTGGTGGCAGGGACATTCTATATAGTCCTTGTCTTCCAGGAAATTAATTCTGCAACCAAGGTGGGTGCAGGTTCGTGATACCGCTATCGCGGTTTCGTTGTTGGCGAAGAGAATGAAATCACGTTCTGCATGATACCCACTTAAGGGCAGCGGGCCATTAACGGTAACATAGCGTGGCTTTGGTTTTACCCTGAACCTGGTGTATCTCAAGAGAGGATAGACAAGAGAAAGGGCAACTGCCGCTGCGGACCAGTTAAACACTTTACGCAGCAGAGACCGGCGAGACTCTTTTTTGGAGAGAGGGCGGCGGGATCCGGTCACAGACATCAGCTGAATTTTTCCTTAAGGGCTTTTTCCACATGCTCTGGCACCAGGCCGGTAATGTTTCCCTGGCATTTTGCAGCATCTTTGATACTGGTGGAACTGATGTATATCCAACGAAAACCGGTCATTAGGAAAACGGTTTCCACCTTGCGCTGCAGTCTTCGGTTCATGAGCGCCAGTTGAAACTCATAGTCAAAGTCCGAAATAGCGCGTAATCCCCTGATAATGGTTGCGGCCTTTTGTTGCAGGGCATAATCCACGATCAAGCCGTCAGTGTAGTCCACTGCAATGCGGCCGTTCATGCCGTTGAACGATTGTTCGATGAGCTGCATTCGTTCTTCCAGGGAGAAAAGCGGTGTTTTTTGTGAATTGATAGCCACTGTTATGATTATTTTGTCAAAGAGGTTGAGCCCCCTTTTAATAATATCGATATGACCATTGGTAATCGGATCAAAAGTTCCGGGATAGACTGCTATTGTAGGTGAAGAGTTACCGTCTTCCGCTAATCGATGTTGCATTTCGCTCATGTGTCCTATCTTTCTTGCCCGTTTGCAGGGGCACTATATATCCAGATGGCTGTTTCTCCGTACTGGCGATGATCTGTTTGCAGGAGGGTGCCGATGTGTTCGGGGAGTTGCACGCTGTGGTGTTCTTCTACAACTATCACTCCTAGTGGTGCAAGTAAATGTGCATCTTCGACCATCTGCAGGGTTTGTTCTGCCAGCCCTTGCCTGTAAGGAGGGTCCATGAAAATGAGGTCAAAGGTAATCTGCGGAAAAAACTTTTTATCAAGCTGGTGACGAATATGTGGTGTCGGTAACCGATGATGGAGAAATGAGGCCTTTGGCTGTGGAAAACAGGTGAGGAGGTTGGCATGAATGAGTTGCGCTGCTTTTTTTGATTGATCAACAAAGACGGCAAACTCGGCACCTCTGCTAAGAGCTTCAATGGCCAAGGCACCTGTACCGGCATACAGATCAAGGATTTTGCTGTTTATAACTTTTTGGCCCAGGATGTTGAAGAGGGCTTCGCGAACTCGGTCACTGGTTGGTCTGATGATCTCACCGGCACCTTTAAGGGGTGCTAGTTTTCGGCCGCGGACTGTTCCGCCTGTTATTCGCATGGGAGATACGACCGTTTAGCCGGCAGCAAACAAGAAAAAAGCATCATCTCTGCAAACCGAAAATGTTGCTTCCTGCAGGCAGAACAAAGAGCTGAATTGTGACTTGGCATACGGATAGAGACCGACTTGTTTATGGTAGCCTGATCTGGTCAACGTTGTTCCCGTTTCGGTTCTGATAAAATACCCAGCAGGCTTTCCCCTGCCTTGACTTTATCCCCTTCCTTTACCCTGATCTCAGCTTCAAGCGGCAAATACAGATCGACCCTGGAGCCAAAACGGATAAGTCCGTATCGTGTACCGGCAGTGACTGTGTCATTTTTGGTAACTTTGCAGACAATACGTCGTGCTATCAATCCTGCAATTTGCACGACACAGTACTGTTTTTGGCCGGGTGTGTTGATGGTAACAGCAGCATATTCATTGTGGAGGACAGCCTTGTCTTTATCAGCTGCATAAAATCTTCCCGGTTGAAAAGCAACCTTGGCGACCGTGCCGCTGATGGGAATCCGATTGACATGCACGTTAAACACGTTCATGAAGATACTGATTTTTTTCACCCTGCCATCAAGGAAACGGTTGTCCTCGGTTTCGTTAACAATAATCACCTTGCCATCAGCCGGGCAAATAATCGCACCCTCTTCTTCCGGTTGAACCCTTGATGGGTCTCGAAAAAAATAGGTGGAGAATCCTGTGAGTAGGAGCGCCGCCAGTGCCGGGATGCAAAGATTGATAAGGGCAAAGATAAGGGTGGCAAAACCGCTGAAAAGAATGAAGGGGTAACCTTCCGGGTGTATGGGGATAGTCGCTTTTTTCATAATTTCACCAGAAAAAGTGTTTTCTGTTGGTGGTATTGATCAGGCTGTCTCAAGGAGAGCATTATTTTGATTTTGGTGCCCGGGCCATGGCAACGGTACCGGTGCGGATAATCTCCTTGATGCCGATGGGCTTGAGGATATCTATGACTGCCTTGATCTTGGATTCTGAACCTGTCACTTCCACGGTATAAGAGCTGGCACTGACATCAACCACCTTGCCTCGGAAAATGTCGATGATACGAAGCACTTCAGCACGGCTTGATGCATCTGCCTTAACCCGGATGAGCACCATTTCCCTTTCCACAAACTCAGTTTCGTTGAGGTCTATCACTTTGATGACATCGATTAATTTGTGGAGCTGCTTGATTGCCTGTTCGATTACTCCTTCCTCACCACGGGTCACCAGGGTAAGGCAGGAAACTTCCGAGTCCATTGTTTCGGCAACGCAAAGGCTTTCGATATTAAAGCAACGGCCGCTGAATAATCCGGTAACATGGGACAGTGCCCCCGGTTTGTTTCGCAGGAGGACAGAGAGGGTATGCTTCATTATAGTGCTGCTCCTTGTAGAGTCTTTACAGTACGGTTGCAGTTATGCTCATGGTTGTGTCTGGGGGACCCGTCAAGCGACAGTGTCGTCGCTCCCGTTTCAGACCAGGAGCATCTCTGTGGTGGGTTTCCCGGCAGGAACCATGGGGAAAACCCCTTCTTCCCGGCTGATCGAGAAATCCATGACAACGATATTGTCGGTGCTCAGGGCTTCTTTTATTACCGGTTCTACCTCGGCCTTAGTCTTTGCTCTCAGACCAACCGCGCCGTAGGCTTCTGCAAGCTTAACAAAGTCTGGGGCATGCTCCATCACGGTTGATGCATAATGGCCGTTGTAAAAAAGTTCCTGCCATTGTCTGACCATTCCAAGGTATTGATTATTCAAAATGGCTACTTTTACCGGCATACCGTATTGTTTTGCCGTTGCCAGTTCCTGGATGTTCATCTGGATAGAGCCGTCTCCAGCGATATCAAACACTGTTTTGTCTGGGAAAGCAAACTGCGCCCCAATGGCTGCTGGAAGCCCATACCCCATGGTGCCCAACCCTCCGGAAGTAAGGAGGCGACGGGGATGGTTGAATTTATAGAACTGAGCCGCCCACATCTGGTTTTGGCCAACCTCGGTAGTGATAATGGCATCACCCCCGGTGAGTTCGTTGATTTTTTCAATCACGTACTGGGGTTTGATAATGTCACCCTCTTCGTGATAGCAGAGAGGATGCTTCTTGTCCCATTCCAAGACTCTATCAACCCAGGATTGATTTCTGGCAGCGAATTTTTCTGCATCAAATTCATTGTAGTTCGCAAACCAGCTGTTCATTGCCAGTAACGCCTGCTTGCAATCAGCAACAATAGGGATATCAACGTCAACATTTTTACTGATAGAGGTTGGATCGATATCTATATGGATGATCTTGGCATTGGGAGCAAAGGCTTCAAGTTTTCCGGTGACACGGTCATCAAATCGTGAGCCGACGGCAATAAGCAGGTCACTTTTTGCAACCGCCATATTGGCAGCATAGGTACCGTGCATGCCAAGCATGCCTAACGAAAGGGTGTCGGTTCCTGGAAAAGCACCTAGTCCCATAAGGGTCATTGTCACGGGGATATTAAGCTGTCTGGCAAATTGGGTCAGTTCTGTGCTGCCATTGGCCAGGATAACCCCACCTCCAACATATAGTACCGGTTTTTTGGCTTTGAGATAGGCCTTGCATGCTTTTTCCACCTGGCCGGGGTGCGGCTCTACATTGGGCTGGTAGGTCTGCATTTTTGGCTGCTTTTTTTTCGGATAGCTTATCAATGATCCGATCACATCTTTTGGGAGGTCTACCAGTACAGGGCCGGGCCGTCCTGAAGCAGCAAGATAGAAGGCTTCCCGCAGGGTGGGGACCAATTGTTCCGGGTCATTGACAAGATAATTATGTTTGGTGCAGGGACGGGTAATGCCGACAGTATCGACTTCCTGAAAGGCATCGTTGCCGATAAGTGCACGGGGGACCTGGCCGGTGAGCACAACCAGCGGGATGGAGTCACAGTAGGCGGTGGCAATTCCTGTTACCCCGTTGGTGGCACCCGGACCGGAAGTGAGGATGGCAACTCCGACCTTGCCTGTAGCCCTTGCAAACCCGTCTGCAGCATGTACAGCTCCCTGCTCATGACGAACAAGCACATGTTTGATATCGGTCTTGCAGAGTTCGTCATAGAGTTCAATAACCGC
>Ga0255430_10159_pt1 | contig 11937 bp, 6 predicted proteins | sample ANMaggSeSYBR02G3_FD_182660 | JGI IMG/M metagenome (GOLD analysis project Ga0255430, IMG submission 182660) | Sediment cell enrichment communities from methane seep in Santa Monica Basin, California, United Staets - ANME aggregate JGI... | ecosystem: Environmental > Aquatic > Marine > Cold seeps >...
TATATCCGGACGCGACCTGCAAAGCGATTCAAGCTCGGATGCCGGTATCAAAGCCCCCGTAGGGTTGTTTGGATTGCAGATAAAAACCGTATCACATTCTGAAATATTAGCTTCAATCTGATTGATATCGGGCTTAAATGACTTTGATTCTTCTGCAATTAAATAAGAGTAACCGACATTATGCATTTTGCAGGCATCAGCATAATCAGCATAAGTCGGACCAAGAATAAGAGCTTTTTTTGTATTTAGAGCCTGAGGTATTGAATAAATAAACTGAGTCGTCCCGTTACCCTCAAGGACAAGCTCCGGATCAAGATCGTACCTGACGGCAAAAGCATTCACCGAAGTTCCGGAGTCTGCTTCAGGCAATCTTTCTATAGCCAGGATGTTATCCTTAAGGAAGGTGACAAGACCGGGCATAGTACCTGAGGGGTTGACATTGCTGCTCATGTCAACAATTTCATCAGAAGCGCACCCAAGCCTTGCCGCCATTTGATAAATATTTCCGCCGTGACCGATAATCATTGTAAAATCCTCATATAGTGATTGTCAAAATAACGCTCCGATTCACCACCCTGAGCAGGTATCTGATACCTGCTCTCAGTGCTGCACTATGGAAACCATTAAAAACAAAACCGCTTCCAATGTTTCCGTCATAGCCCCCATCATATCACCTGTAATACATCCGATACGTTTTTTATAATAAAGCAAAATAGATGCAGTTATAATGACAAAAACAAAGTTGAGCCACAACCCTGTCCAACCGAGAAAAATCGAAATGGATAAGGGAATAAGTAACCCCCAAAAAGCGGAAAGCTTCAGAGTCTTGCCAAAAAAAGCATGACCTGTGCCGCCTTCAGGCCTTCCGTATTTAAGAAACTTTATTCCAAAAATTATACCTCCCCTGGCATAGGCGGGTATAATTATAAGCAGAAGATTTCGGTGAGCATCAAGCCCCATAATGCCGCCCCATTTAATGGCCAATCCGCAGACAATTGCAACAAGCCCCATTACTCCGATCCTGCTGTCTTTCATGATGGCAAACGCCTTTTCTTTAGGTCTGTGCCCAAAGAGACCGTCTGCAGTATCACCCAAACCATCCAGGTGAAATGAACCGGTTAAAACAACAAGAAATATAACATCCAGAACCGCAACAACCTGCTCCGACCACAGCATTAAAGCCAGGCTGTCAAAAATTGCAACCATCAGTCCCAGAATAATACCCACCACCGGAAAAAACGGGATCATCCCTTTGGCGTCAAATATTTTTGGCTTGCCGGCAGGCAGTATGGTTAAAAATTGTATTGCAGAAATCAGCTTTTTCATAAATTGACTCGTAATATAGACTTGCCTGAAGGGGCTAGCAACTTAAAGCGGGACACTTTTTCGCTATTTTGGCTCTATGGCAATTCAACAATCAAGCAAAATCTGAGGAGTTGCTAACTAATTGAATTTACAGACTGTCCCGCCTTATGTTGGTAGCCGTCGGCTGCATCCGATTGTGTACGCCCGTCATGGGCGTGAACTTATCTGCCTGTGCGTGTTCGCACGCAGACAGGTGGGGTGAAAGCCTCTATACTTGAACCCTGTTAATATTTTGATATATTAACAAAAGTATTAGCCGAAGGCAAGTTATAGATCCCGTTATCTTGGGGGCGGAATCGTTCAACTATATCTAATAACTTTCTTGATGCACCAGTCGGTCGTTTATGACCTTGTCCACATTTTTTATTTGCTATAATAACTGATAGTTATGTTCTTTAGCGAGCTTTTCCCTAACAGTCTTCAGCCTATCCACCGTAAGCGTCAAGTGTCTCGCGAAGCCACCGATTTTATCACCCTTGATTTAATCAACAGGGAAGAAAATCTTCCTCAATGGGCGCGTGATCGCATGCCGGCTCTGCTCAAGTCCGGAGTCGTTGAACGCATCGGGCTGAAATACATGCTCTCCAGAAAATATTACGAGCTTGTCGACCGGAAAGGCGTCTACACCCGTAAACGCGGACTTGACCGTGAAACCAATAAGCAATTGTTGCTCAAGCACATTAAAGACAATAAAAATCATGGAAGCCAATTCCGTGATTTAAGGGAGGTATTACTCTTACTCTCAAGGGATCAGGTGAAAAAGATACTTACTGAAATGAAAAGGGGAAAAATGATATGTGTTGTCGGCAAAACCAGTGCAGCCAGATGGTATCCAGATGCCGGCGATTAATTCAGAAAGATACTAATTTTGGCACAAGTTCGGCACAAGTTTGGTGCAAGTTGAATTTCTTACCTACCAGTATATATAGTTATTTTATCATTTTTGGTAATTGCGCTAAATGTAATTTCGGTGCAATTAAGACACAATCTATATGTAATTGAACGACACATCTCATTGTTTTTATGAAGAGACATTAAAATGCCAGCCAGTGGATTTCTGTTGCGGTTGAACGGACAAAATTTGAAAGACGTTTTGCAACCACGAAACACACGAAAGGCACGAAAAATGCTTAGGAACGTGGACGAATTAACTTCCTCAAGTAGGCGCACAGATTTGGGTCGAATTTGTTCGATCTCAGATCACAAAAGTTGAAGGAATAGCGAGCTATTTCAATATTTTTGTGATCTGAGACCGGACAAAGGCGGCCTGAAGCTGTGATGTATAGTTGGGGAAGTTATTTCGTCCACGTTCCTTAAATATCTTTTGGATATTCCTGCTTATTTTCTATTTCTCTTGAAAAGAACGTAAGTTGTCAAAGCAAATTCTTGACTCAACAGCTAAACTGTTGCATCATTATAATAAATCATAGAGCATATAAGATATAAATCATACCGATATTATTGCTTAGAGGTAGCTTCATGAAAATTATTCCTGGGTCTTGGTCATTAGTGTTAGCAGGAAAATGGGTTAGCGATAATCTCTTTGAGGATGAGAACATTGGTGTGGAATTTCCAATAAATAGACCTGACTTGGCGCCATGATACAGGTCTCCTGATAATATTGTTTTTGCCCCAGCAGTTCATCGGGTCCAATTTTTTGCTCAAGAACCATATGATGATAATATGTTGCGGCGCATTGCTGTTATGACACGAAAATTAGTAACAACCCTTGCATACACACCGCTAAGCGCAATTGGCGTAAATTATGGTTTCGAGGAAACAACTTCGAATTTTCGGTAGTCCCTACAAAGCAGTGCAGGTTTGAGAATACCGCCCTGTTTTACTTTGTAAACACCTGATTTTTCTCTATATGCTGCCATAAGACATGATATGTAACTTACTGAAATTATTGACCCGCACTGTTTTGTAGGGACTACCGAGCAACGATGAACTGCTTAGCATTCCTTCAGAGCAATTGCTTAAAGACGCCGAGCTTCTGGTTGATGGCGGAGTTACCTATGCCGCATTAATCCTTTTGGGTACCCGTAAAGCCTTGGGTATTCATCTTGCACAGGCCAAAGTTATTTTTGAATACCGATCAAAAGAAACATCACTGCCGTTTCAGCAGCGTAAGGAATATCGGAAAGGTTTTTTCCTGTACTATGACGATCTCTGGAATACCATCAATCTTCGGAACGATGAATATCAATACCAGGACGGCCTTTTTATGCTGACGATTCCAACTTTTAACGAGCTGGTGATTCGTGAAGCTATTCTAAACGCCGTCAGCCACAGGGATTATAGACACGCGGGTTCTGTATTCATTAAACAGTATCCCACCAAAATCGAACTTGTCAGCCCGGGTGGTTTTCCGCCCGGTATAACTCCGGAAAACATTCTCTGGAAGCAACATCCTCGCAACCGGCGCATCGCAGAGGTGTTTGCCAAATGCGGAATGGTTGAGCGTTCCGGTCAGGGGGCTAACCGAATGTTCCAACTATGCGCCCGCGAGAGTAAACAGCCGCCTAATTACAGTGGAACCGATGACTATGAAGTATTCCTCACGCTAACGGGTAAGTGGTACGACAGCAGAACTTCAGCCCAGGTTGACGCCATATGCCGCATCTACGACAATGGCGCTGTTCGGGTCGAGCGGCTGGAGGATGGCGAATCCCTTGTGTTGCTGCCCCGGTACGACATCAAAGCTTCCCCCCGATTGGCCGACACTCCCCGCCGCCTCTACTTTCCCGCCGGAGAAAAATTCGAAACCAAAGACAACGACGCTGTGGACAAGGTGATGAACAGGTTTAAGCGTCGTTCCTGGCTGAAAATTGTCTACCAGATGGAGAGCCGTAAACGCTACGTCGTGCTCGCTCTGGCAAGCCTGCTCCTTTTCATATGGGGAAGTATGAAATACGGGGTGCCGACGGCCGCCAAGCTGATCGCCTTTCGGCTTCCGCCCTCTATCCACGGCATAGCCGGCCGGCATTCGCTTGATATTTTGGACCGAGCTGTATTCCGTCCTTCAGAACTGGATGAGGCCACACGGATCCGCCTGATGGAACACTTCCGGCCGGTTATGGAGGATCACCCGGGTAACGAGCTGAAAATAGTGTTCCGAAAGGGCGGCCGCCTAGGCCCCAACGCCTTCGCCCTTCCTGGCGGGGCCATTATCTTCTCAGACGAAATGGTGCGATTAGCCGAACATGACGATGAACTGTTAGCCGTGCTGACCCATGAGATCGGTCATATCGTTCACCGTCACGCCATGCGCAGAGCAATCCAGGACTCGCTTTTGGGCTTTGCCCTACTGTCGATCACCGGCGACGTCTCCGGCTCATCAGAGCTGTTTCTGGGGCTGCCGGTTTTACTGACAGAGCTGGCCTATTCCAGACAATTCGAGCGCGAGGCAGACCGTTATGCCTTAGACTGTCTCCGTTCCCGCGGAACATCGCCTATCCATTTCGCCAGGCTCATGCGCCGTATTGATCAGAAAATGGCGCCCAAATCCAAAGGATCCGGCAGGAAATGGTTGAACTACCTGTCAACCCATCCCATGACCGAAGAGCGCCTCCGGAATTTCGAACAATAAAAGTAGATTCAGCTCTTAATATAACACACTTCTTGCATGACCATGTGTTGAAGTGAACCGCAATGTCCGCACTGCAGCTTATCCAAGGTCAACTGAAACCCAGTCGTAGATTTGAATTTAGCCCATTAGGCTTTTATCCCCAAAGAGAATCATGAAGACCGGACTTGCGCTCAATTACCCTGGATATCGAAGTTTTTAAGACTTCTTCTTTACCCAATATTGTTACACTCCGGCCGGCCCTTGTAATAGCTGTATAAATAAGTTCTCTTGAAAGTACGGAATAATCTTTATCCGGCAAAATAAGATAAAGGTTTTCAAACTCAGATCCCTGGCTCTTGTGAACAGTCATGGCATAAACCGTCTCATGTTGGGGCAATCTGTAAGGCAAAAAATGTCTCAATTCGCCGGAAGTTCCAGGAAAAAATACATGCATATCATTGCCGGCAGAGTCTGGAATTGGCATGGTTATGCCGATATCCCCGTTAAAAAGGCCGAGTTTATAGTCGTTGCTGGTTATGAGAACCGGCCTGCCTCTATACCATAAGGTTTCGGTCTGTATCAGATTTTCACGGCTCAATATCTGTTCGATAATTGCATTTACTGCATAGACCCCGAATTGCCCTATTTTTACAGCACACAATATTTTAAAGCGATTAAAAAGTTCAAGCGCAATACCAGGATCATCAGTTTTGAGATATTCTGAATAGAACTCAATAACTTTATCCGTAAGAATTTGTTTGAAATTATCAGCCGCCAATATTTTTTCAAACATTATACTTCTGTCGTCCTCATTTTTCAGCAGGGATAAAGCTTTATTAATGTCTCCGAGCTTTACAGCCTGACTTAATCCGCCGATTCCGCTGCCGGCAGCAAATCTATAATTTTTTTTCAAAAGAACAATGCAGTCATGTAAAACCTTTATGTCTTTATATTCTTTGATAGAATCCGTAAATTTTTCATCTGTTAATTCTTCAACTTTATTAATAAAATTTGCCGTAAATCCGCGAACATGGCTGCTGCCGCAAATGTCGCCAAGTACTGAACCTGGATCCACGGATGCCAGTTGATCGCTGTCTCCTATTAGTATAAACCTTGCATCAACAGGAACTGCCTGTATGAGTTTTGACATTAAAGGCAGGTCAACCATCGAGGCTTCATCTACTACAACAATATCGGCAGAAAGGGGATTTTCAGAATTATGACGAAAAAAAGGAGAACCAATAATAGTTTTCAGCATTCTGTGAATTGTAAAAGTTTCCTCTGGTATGGCTGCTTTGATAGAATCTTTGCAATCAAGCTTTTCTTTAATGTTTCTGATGGACTCACTTAACCTTGCCGCAGCTTTTCCTGTTGGAGCAGCAAGAAAAATTCTAAGGTTTTCTTCTTTACCTGCCTGCTCTAATAAAAGCGCCAGGATCTTTGCAACAGTTGTAGTTTTGCCTGTTCCCGGCCCGCCGGAAATAACGCAGAACTTCTTAAAAGCCGAAGTTATGGCGGCAACCTTTTGCCAATTAATATCGCTATCCATTCTTTCAGGAAAAAGCCTCTTTATGCTGTCTTTTATAAGCGATAAATTTAAGCCGCTAATATCTTCTCTGGTACGTTCCTTTATAGAATCAGAAAGTTTTTTTTCATACTCCCAGTAGCGATAAAGATAAAGCCTGTTTTCCTCATCAAGTATAAGAGGGTAAAGATCTCCAGGTCTTCCGACAATCCCGGTTGACATCAAATTGTCCTTCCATGCAGAAAGTCCCGGACATATAACAGCATCCCTTTCCTCATCTTTTTCAAGCAGAGCTTTCCCTGCAAATGATGCAAGGTCAAGACACACATCTCCCTTGCCTGTAACATTGCTTACAAGAGCCGCCCCAAGCAATACTTCCTGATATTTGCCGTCCGCAAGGTTCGCCATAAACCCCGCGAAATGAATGTCTATATCGGTTAGTATGCCGGCTTGATGTAATCTCAATAAATCTTTTTTATTCATAATAAAACTGAAAAAGTGCCTAAAATTTTATAAAACAAACCGGCCGAGCCTAAGCTTCAGACCGCCTTAAGTTGGTAGTTTCATTGACTTAAAAACCTGCTCGTTTTTCCGAAGCTGGTTACAACAACCTCTTTTTTTGCTCTGGTTGCGGACACATATAATAATGCCCGCTCATGAACTTCAGATTCACTATCTGCCAGCAAGCGGTCGATAATGCCATGAAAAAAAGGTGTTGATACTGGGAAAGTTGTCCGCAGAAAATCTTCGACGCCTTGTCTAAGCTGTTGGGAGAGTATGGATGGTATCATTTATTCCTGCCGTTAAAAGATTAAACTACGAATTAGGCGAATCACACGAAAAAAAACAATAAGATGTGCCGTTAAATTGCGCCGGATTGTGTCTAACTTGCGCCGAAATTATATTTAGCGCAATTATTAAAAATGATCAAATAACTGTATATACAAGTGGTTAAAAGATTGACTTGGGCCAAACTTGCGCCAAACTTGCGCCTGTAACTTTATTCTGACGCAATTGAAATCGAAATCGATTTTCCAATCCGTTTCATGTTGGGCATTATTCGTCATTTTGTCCTTTTGCCGTGCCATGGGGATACCATCTGGCCGCACTGGTTTTGCCGACCACGGTGATCATCATCTGCCTTTTCATTTCGGCAAGCAGTTTTTGCACCTGGTCTCTGGACAGGGAAGGTAAAACCTTTCTTAGATCGCTAAAACGGCTACCTGCTTTTTGATTATCGGTAATGTGTTTTAACAACAATTGCTTATTGGTTTCACGGTCAAGTCCGCGTTTACGGGTGTAGACGCCTTTCCGGTTGACAAACTCGTAATATTTTCTGGAGAGCATGTATTTCCGCCCGATGCGTTCAACGACTCCGGATTTGAGCAGAGCCGGCATGCGATCACGCGCCCATTGGGGGAGCTTTTCTTCTCTGTTGATTAAATCAAGGGTGATAAAATCGGTGGCTTCGAAAGACACTTGACGCTCACGGCCGATCTTCTCCAGAAATGTTAAAAAGCGAGGATCCTGCACTTTCCCGTATAGCGTGAGGAATACTTCATAGTCATCGGTTCCACTGTAATTAGGCGGCTGTTTACTCTCGCGGGCGCATAGTTGGAACATTCGGTTAGCCCCCTGACCGGAACGCTCAACCATTCCGCATTTGGCAAACACCTCTGCGATGCGCCGGTTGCGAGGATGTTGCTTCCAGAGAATGTTTTCCGGAGTTATACCGGGCGGAAAACCACCCGGGCTGACAAGTTCGATTTTGGTGGGATACTGTTTAATGAATACAGAACCCGCGTGTCTATAATCCCTGTGGCTGACGGCGTTTAGAATAGCTTCACGAATCACCAGCTCGTTAAAAGTTGGAATCGTCAGCATAAAAAGGCCGTCCTGGTATTGATATTCATCGTTCCGAAGATTGATGGTATTCCAGAGATCGTCATAGTACAGGAAAAAACCTTTCCGATATTCCTTACGCTGCTGAAACGGCAGTGATGTTTCTTTTGATCGGTATTCAAAAATAACTTTGGCCTGTGCAAGATGAATACCCAAGGCTTTACGGGTACCCAAAAGGATTAATGCGGCATAGGTAACTCCGCCATCAACCAGAAGCTCGGCGTCTTTAAGCAATTGCTCTGAAGGAATGCTAAGCAGTTCATCGTTGCTCGGTAGTCCCTACAAAACAGTGCGGGTCAATAATTTCAGTAAGTTACATATCATGTCTTATGGCAGCATATAGAGAAAAATCAGGTGTTTACAAAGTAAAACAGGGCGGTATTCTCAAACCTGCACTGCTTTGTAGGGACTACCGAAAATTCGAAGTTGTTTCCTCGAAACCATAATTTACGCCAATTGCGCTTAGCGGTGTGTATGCAAGGGTTGTTACTAATTTTCGTGTCATAACAGCAATGCGCCGCAACATATTATCATCATATGGTTCTTGAGCAAAAAATTGGACCCGATGAACTGCTGGGGCAAAAACAATATTATCAGGAGACCTGTATCATGGCGCCAAGTCAGGTCTATTTATTGGAAATTCCACACCAATGTTCTCATCCTCAAAGAGATTATCGCTAACCCATTTTCCTGCTAACACTAATGACCAAGACCCAGGAATAATTTTCATGAAGCTACCTCTAAGCAATAATATCGGTATGATTTATATCTTATATGCTCTATGATTTATTATAATGATGCAACAGTTTAGCTGTTGAGTCAAGAATTTGCTTTGACAACTTACGTTCTTTTCAAGAGAAATAGAAAATAAGCAGGAATATCCAAAAGATATTTAAGGAACGTGGACGAAATAACTTCCCCAACTATACATCACAGCTTCAGGCCGCCTTTGTCCGGTCTCAGATCACAAAAATATTGAAATAGCTCGCTATTCCTTCAACTTTTGTGATCTGAGATCGAACAAATTCGACCCAAATCTGTGCGCCTACTTGAGGAAGTTAATTCGTCCACGTTCCTAAGCATTTTTCGTGCCTTTCGTGTGTTTCGTGGTTGCAAAACGTCTTTCAAATTTTGTCCGTTCAACCGCAACAGAAATCCACTGGCTGGCATTTTAATGTCTCTTCATAAAAACAATGAGATGTGTCGTTCAATTACATATAGATTGTGTCTTAATTGCACCGAAATTACATTTAGCGCAATTACCAAAAATGATAAAATAACTATATATACTGGTAGGTAAGAAATTCAACTTGCACCAAACTTGTGCCGAACTTGTGCCAAAATTAGTATCTTTCTGAATTAATCGCCGGCATCTGGATACCATCTGGCTGCACTGGTTTTGCCGACAACACATATCATTTTTCCCCTTTTCATTTCAGTAAGTATCTTTTTCACCTGATCCCTTGAGAGTAAGAGTAATACCTCCCTTAAATCACGGAATTGGCTTCCATGATTTTTATTGTCTTTAATGTGCTTGAGCAACAATTGCTTATTGGTTTCACGGTCAAGTCCGCGTTTACGGGTGTAGACGCCTTTCCGGTCGACAAGCTCGTAATATTTTCTGGAGAGCATGTATTTCAGCCCGATGCGTTCAACGACTCCGGACTTGAGCAGAGCCGGCATGCGATCACGCGCCCATTGAGGAAGATTTTCTTCCCTGTTGATTAAATCAAGGGTGATAAAATCGGTGGCTTCGCGAGACACTTGACGCTTACGGTGGATAGGCTGAAGACTGTTAGGGAAAAGCTCGCTAAAGAACATAACTATCAGTTATTATAGCAAATAAAAAATGTGGACAAGGTCATAAACGACCGACTGGTGCATCAAGAAAGTTATTAGATATAGTTGAACGATTCCGCCCCCAAGATAACGGGATCTATAACTTGCCTTCGGCTAATACTTTTGTTAATATATCAAAATATTAACAGGGTTCAAGTATAGAGGCTTTCACCCCACCTGTCTGCGTGCGAACACGCACAGGCAGATAAGTTCACGCCCATGACGGGCGTACACAATCGGATGCAGCCGACGGCTACCAACATAAGGCGGGACAGTCTGTAAATTCAATTAGTTAGCAACTCCTCAGATTTTGCTTGATTGTTGAATTGCCATAGAGCCAAAATAGCGAAAAAGTGTCCCGCTTTAAGTTGCTAGCCCCTTCAGGCAAGTCTATATTACGAGTCAATTTATGAAAAAGCTGATTTCTGCAATACAATTTTTAACCATACTGCCTGCCGGCAAGCCAAAAATATTTGACGCCAAAGGGATGATCCCGTTTTTTCCGGTGGTGGGTATTATTCTGGGACTGATGGTTGCAATTTTTGACAGCCTGGCTTTAATGCTGTGGTCGGAGCAGGTTGTTGCGGTTCTGGATGTTATATTTCTTGTTGTTTTAACCGGTTCATTTCACCTGGATGGTTTGGGTGATACTGCAGACGGTCTCTTTGGGCACAGACCTAAAGAAAAGGCGTTTGCCATCATGAAAGACAGCAGGATCGGAGTAATGGGGCTTGTTGCAATTGTCTGCGGATTGGCCATTAAATGGGGCGGCATTATGGGGCTTGATGCTCACCGAAATCTTCTGCTTATAATTATACCCGCCTATGCCAGGGGAGGTATAATTTTTGGAATAAAGTTTCTTAAATACGGAAGGCCTGAAGGCGGCACAGGTCATGCTTTTTTTGGCAAGACTCTGAAGCTTTCCGCTTTTTGGGGGTTACTTATTCCCTTATCCATTTCGATTTTTCTCGGTTGGACAGGGTTGTGGCTCAACTTTGTTTTTGTCATTATAACTGCATCTATTTTGCTTTATTATAAAAAACGTATCGGATGTATTACAGGTGATATGATGGGGGCTATGACGGAAACATTGGAAGCGGTTTTGTTTTTAATGGTTTCCATAGTGCAGCACTGAGAGCAGGTATCAGATACCTGCTCAGGGTGGTGAATCGGAGCGTTATTTTGACAATCACTATATGAGGATTTTACAATGATTATCGGTCACGGCGGAAATATTTATCAAATGGCGGCAAGGCTTGGGTGCGCTTCTGATGAAATTGTTGACATGAGCAGCAATGTCAACCCCTCAGGTACTATGCCCGGTCTTGTCACCTTCCTTAAGGATAACATCCTGGCTATAGAAAGATTGCCTGAAGCAGACTCCGGAACTTCGGTGAATGCTTTTGCCGTCAGGTACGATCTTGATCCGGAGCTTGTCCTTGAGGGTAACGGGACGACTCAGTTTATTTATTCAATACCTCAGGCTCTAAATACAAAAAAAGCTCTTATTCTTGGTCCGACTTATGCTGATTATGCTGATGCCTGCAAAATGCATAATGTCGGTTACTCTTATTTAATTGCAGAAGAATCAAAGTCATTTAAGCCCGATATCAATCAGATTGAAGCTAATATTTCAGAATGTGATACGGTTTTTATCTGCAATCCAAACAACCCTACGGGGGCTTTGATACCGGCATCCGAGCTTGAATCGCTTTGCAGGTCGCGTCCGGATATA
>Ga0255430_10053_pt1 | contig 11936 bp, 12 predicted proteins | sample ANMaggSeSYBR02G3_FD_182660 | JGI IMG/M metagenome (GOLD analysis project Ga0255430, IMG submission 182660) | Sediment cell enrichment communities from methane seep in Santa Monica Basin, California, United Staets - ANME aggregate JGI... | ecosystem: Environmental > Aquatic > Marine > Cold seeps >...
GACAATAGCAGGGAGGAAGAAATCAATAAGGGGATTAGAGGGATCATAACACAATATGTTGAAAAGATTATTAGTTATCATCGACGCTTGAAACGGTCATCAATTTACTCTTCATGTGATGCAGACAATATTTTGATTGAGTTTAACAAAGGATTGGGGGAAATGTTGGTGGATCACACGTAAGATTAAAGACAAAAAGGGTCCACGAATTACACTAATTTACACGAAATATTAAAAAAATTGGTGATAATTCGTGGAATTCGTGGACAGGGCAGTTAAAAAGGCGCAGAAATCGCAAAAGTAAAAGCAAAAAGATTTAATAGCCGCAAAAAAGCGCAGAAGGCTCAAAAATAAATAATGTCTTCTCTACAAAATGGAGGTGGTAAAAATGACACCTGTTGCAAATGAGAGCATTGAGAATAAATTTTCATCATTATCAACTGAAGAGAAAGTGTCTGTTATTAGCCATGGGGTTGCGTTACGTCTTTCTGAATGGAAGAAACGGCTTTTTTTGGCTGAAAGCAAAGTCCGGTTCTTTGAGGAAAAGTACCGTAAGTCCCTGGTTGAGCTGGATGCAGAAGGATTACCGGATGATGCTGACCATGAAATGCACGAAGACTATATCATGTGGAATCACTGGACGGAGGCGCTTGAAAAGGCAAGAAAGCAGGTCATAGACTTGGAGATGATAGCCGCCTATGGAGTTCAATGGTAAATTATGTTGGCTTCTGAGCGTTTGTTAGAGATAGAGGAAAAATTTGATGCAACTGTTGAGTGCATTGTTCCTGTTGAGCTTGATGGAGAAACATTGCGAGTGGTTTTGCGGCAAAAAAATATGCAGCCATCTACGGAGACCAGCTTGGAAGAGGTTATGAGAGTCATTCAAAGAGAGATTTAGCCGCAAAAAGGCGCAAGAATCGCAAGAGTAAAAACAAAAAAGATTAATGGCCGCCCCAGTGCAATGCGCTCCGCTGTCGTAAACGAATTGCACGGGATAAACAAAAAGGCGCAAAAGGCACAAGATGGTTTAAATGATAAGAAATAAAGATGACATATTTGAGTTTTACAATATGCACCAATTAAGTGATGTTTAAAAATGGAGGTTTTGAAATGTCTTCTATGGTTTCTATTGAAATACCGCGCGAGGTCATTCATACCACTCGAATGACACCACAGGAGCTGAAGCGGGAACTGAGTGTCTATCTGTTCCAGCAGGGTAGGCTGTCCTTCGGCAAAGCCCGGGAAATGGCGGGTATGACCGTATGGGCATTTCAACAACTGCTGGGGAGCAGAGGAATTCCTGTCCACTACGATGTAGAGGATTACGAGGAAGACCTGGCTACACTGGGAGAACTCGGTCGATTATGAAAATTGTGTGCAACGCTTCTCCTTTAATCAACCTTGCGCGAATTGGCAAACTCCGTCTTCTTCGTGAGTTATATGAAGAGCTGATCATTCCTGAAGCGGTGTGGCATGAGGTCGTTGTGGAAGGAGCCGGGCAACCCGGAGCGGAAGAAGTTAAGGCTGCTGACTGGATCAAGTCTCAAAGTGTCACGAACAGGGATTTCAAGCGGGCTCTTCGGCAGGAATTAGATGCAGGAGAAGCTGAGGCCATTGTTCTGGCATTAGAGATCGGAGCAGATTTGCTCCTTATGGATGAACGGCTTGGTCGTGAAGTGGCCTGGCATTTTGGGCTCCGCTACACGGGCTTAATTGGCGTACTCATTGAGGCCAAGCGCAAAGGGCGTATCAGCGCAATCAAACCTCACCTTGATTCATTGCGTAATATAGCCGGCTTTCGCGTAAGCAATGAACTTTACTCGCGCATATTGCAGGATGAAAAAGAAGCCTGATTAAATGGTTTTCAAATTTAACAATGCGGGATGGGTGGGGCAGGCAAGAATCACAAGAATAATATCTTTTTTTGCGAATTTTGCGCCTTTTTTCGGCTATTTAAATAAGAGATAGGACTCAATGTTTAAAAGACTATTCGATTTTATTGCTGCTTTTTGCGGCTTACTGATAACATCACCCATACTGATTATAATCTCTATATGGGTAAAATTCGATTCAAAAGGCCCGGTTTTTTATCGACCTGAACGAGGTGGACGCTTTGGAATTCCATTTCGGATATATAAATTTCGTTCAATGGTCATTGATGCCGACAAAATCGGAGGACCGACCACTTCGGGAAATGATCTTCGTGTTACACGCAGTGGCCGATTTATCCGAAAATGCAAATTAGACGAAATTTCACAACTGATTAATGTCGTGCGCGGTGAAATGAGCCTGGTCGGCCCCCGCCCCGAAGTGGTCTGGAAAGTCGAAAAATATAGCCAGGAAGAAAAAATAACATTGGAACTGCGACCGGGCATCACTGATTGGGCATCAATATGGAACTCAGACGAGGGTGGTGTGCTTGCCGATGCACATGATCCTGATGCTGTCTATGAAGAAGTGATCCGCCCGATAAAAATGAAATTACAACTTTACTATTATGAAACACGAAACTTTTTTGAAGATTTAAAAATCATTTTCTACACTTTTTACCGCCTGATCAATAAAAACTGGATACCGGAAGAGCTGCTTGAGTACCCGACTTTTGATGAGCTGCGCGCTCAAGCCTTGTGGGTAATTGAACGGCAAAAAGAAACAACGAGAATTTGCCGCAAAAAGTCGCAAAAAGCGCAAGAATAAAAGAAAGAAAAGTAATAGCCGCAAAAAGGCGCAAGAGGCACAAAAGGTTCTGTGAAAGAAAAAAACGATATCTTCGGTTTGGTTGATCTTATCAGGGAGACGAATTATGCCTTGCATCGCTATTTACGGTATGGGCATTTGGAAAAAGTCTATGAGAATGGGTTGGTACATCGCCTTAGAAAAATTGGAATCAAGGTGGAGCAACAATATCCTCTGAAAGTTTATGATGAAGATGGTACTGTACTTGGAGAATATTTTACTGATCTATTCGTGGAATCCAAACTCATAGTTGAATTGAAAGCCTGCAAGGCGTTGGCGCCGGAGCATACCGCCCAGCTTTTGGGGTATTTGCGAGCATGTTATATTGAACATGGGATTCTGATTAATTTCGGAGCGCCGAAACTTCAAATTAAGAAGTATGTATTATCTGATAGAGATTAATGGCCGCAAAAAGGCGCAAGAAGCGCAAAAGTGTTAAAAGAATAATGGCCGCAAAAAGGGTTTTGATATAAAACTAAAGAAACATTCTCTCTTTATCATAAGGTCTGTGTTGTTTGAACATGGGTTTTTGTTTGACATCGAATATACAAATTTTGCGCTTTTTGCGCTTTTTTGCGGCTAAATTATTTGTTTTATTTTCTTTTGCGCTTTTTTGCGGCTAATCCCATTTTTAAAAGTCTAAACTACTTTGGAAGGAGAACTGACAATGGCGCGGGAGCATAGTGAAATTCTGAAATTAGCCCAAAAAATACGTATCCACGCCACGCGTATGATTCACACGGCCAAAAGCTCTCATCTGGGCAGCAACCTGTCCATGGCTGAAATTATGGCGGTGTTGTATGGCAAAATTTTGCACATCTCACCAGATGAACCGTCTGCGCCGGACCGGGATCGGCTTATACTCAGCAAAGGGCATGCCGCTGCCGGCTATTATGCTGTTTTAGCCGAATGCGGCTTTTTCCCCATTGAATGGCTCGACAGCTTTTATCTTAACGGTGCCCATCTTGCAGGTCATGCAACCTGTGGCACCCCCGGCATCGAAGTGTCATCCGGTGCACTGGGCCATGGTTTGCCGATGGCCGCGGGAATGGCCCTTGCCGGCAAACGCGATCAAGCATCCCATCGGATTTTTGCGGTTCTGAGCGATGGCGAATGTGATGAAGGATCAACCTGGGAGGCAGCCATGTTTTCCGCCCATCACCACTTGAGCAATTTAATTGCCATTATCGATTATAATAAGATTCAGGCGCTCGGACATACCCGCGATGTCATAAACTTAGAGCCTTTTGCCGATAAATGGAAAGCGTTCGGATGGGCGGTGATCGAGGTTGATGGCCATGATATTGATGAACTGGAAACCGCGCTTGCGACAATACCCTTTGAACCTAATAGACCCAGTTGCCTGATTGCCCATACAGTCAAAGGCAAAGGTGTCAGTTTTATGGAGGATAATTTGCTCTGGCACTACCGCAATCCCCAAGGTGAAGAATATGAAAACGCAATGCAGGAACTGGAATCAAAGCCATGAGAACCGCATTTATTGAGACCTTGACGCAAACTGCGGAAAAAGACCCGCGCATCATGCTTTTGGTCGGTGATCTGGGATTTGGGGTTGTCACTGAATTTGCCAAACGCTTCCCGGATCAATTCGTTAATGTCGGCGTGGCCGAACAGAATATGGCCGGTATTGCCACAGGGCTGGCCTTGTCGGGAAAAATCGTTTTCACCTATTCCATTGCCAATTTCCCGATTTTGAGGTGCCTGGAACAACTGCGAAATGATGTATGTTATCATCAGGCAAACGTTGTTTCCGTTTCCGTGGGTTGCGGGTTTTCATACGGCGCATTAGGCATGACGCACCACGGCACTGAAGATATTGCCATCATGCGAACGCTTCCTCACATGACCACTATTGCGCCAGGAGATCCAATCGAAACACGCGCAGCCACGGCTGAAACAGCCAAAGGCATCGGTCCTGTTTTCCTTCGACTGGGGCGGGCAGGAGAGCCTGTTGTTCATAATCATCAGGTGCGCTGGGAACTTGGCAAAGCCATTACCGTGAATGAGGGCAGCGACGTTACCCTCATATCTACCGGCGCTATGCTGAAAACCACAGTGGATGCCGCATCCGCTTTATTTGAAAAAGGAATCAAAGCGCGAGTGCTGAGTATGCACACGCTGAAACCGATTGATAAAAAAGCAATCCTGGATGCAGCACGTGAGACTGGCGGCATTCTTACCATCGAAGAGCACAGTCACATTGGCGGGCTTGGCGGCGCGGTCGCGGAAATAATAGCTGAAGAGGCTGAAAAAAAGGTATGGTTTAAGCGAGTTGCACTTCCTTCCGAATTTACCAGGCATGTCGGTAACCAGGATTACCTGCGCGGCATCTATGGTTTAACTGTGGATGGAATCGTGGGAAATACAATTGCATTGCTGAAAAGAATGGATTAGCCACAGACCCACAGAGACTGGGAAAGAAGATAAGAAGGTTAGAAGATGAGAAGGTGAGAAGATTAGAAGGTGAGGAAGACGGAGGGCAGAGGACTGAGGGCAGACGCATACTGAATAGCACGGACAGGAAATGGCTCACGCAAAGGCGCAAAGGCGCAAAGATAAAAAGATAAATTAGCCACAGACACACACGGACTCACACAGACGGTTTTTTGTTCGCTCAACTTGAGCGAACAAAAGATGTCATCGCTTCGCGAAAAAATCTAATGTTGTTTTGTCCGTGTGTTTCTGTGTGGGTCTGTGGCAAATAAAGGAGAATGCATCAGTTGAAAAAGCTAAAATCCATTATAAGCAATAAAAATTTTTGGCTTATGGCAGGTGGAGACATCGTTTTGCTCATAGCAGCGTATGTGCTTTCTTATCTCCTGCGTTTTGAATTTACTCTTTCAACCTTAGATCTGGATATTTTGAAAAAAAGTGTTTTCCCAATTGTAGCCTGCAAGATCATATTTTTTTACTGGTTTAAGCTTTACAGGGGTATGTGGCGTTATACGAGTATTTCCGATCTCATAAATATTATAAAGGCCACTTTAGTAAGTTCAGCAACAATAATTGCAGGTATTTTGATTCTTTTCCGTTTTCAGGGATTTCCGAGATCTATTTTTATAATTGATGCGGTTTTAACGCTTATCTTTATTTCAGGCTTTCGTTTGGTTGTTCGCCTTTGTTTATCCTCTAATTATTCTTTGAATGTATTCAACAATAAGTTTGAGAAGAAAGGTCGAAGACTGCTCATTATCGGAGCAGGGGATGCCGGAGAAAAGATGCTGCGTGAGATCAGGGACAATGCCCGCATGAAATATGAGATTATCGGTTTTCTGGATGATGACACTGATAAAATCGGCAAGCTTATACATGGGGTTCCGGTTCTTGGCTGCATAGCGGAAGCGCCGGAAATCGCAGGCAGGGAAAACGCAGAGGAAATCCTCATAGCAATTTCTTATGCTGCCGGCAAAGACATGAAGAGAATTGTCGAAATTTGCAAACAAACTAAAGTCAGATACAAAACAATTCCCGGAATTGGGGAGTTAATCGATGGCAGGGTGTCAATAAAGTCTATACGTGATGTGTCATATGTAGATCTTTTGGGGCGGGAGCCTGTGCACCTGGAAAAAGAAAAGATCGGTCAATATCTAAAAGGAAAAAGGGTCTTGATTACCGGCGCCGGGGGTTCAATCGGCTCAGAGCTATGCCGTCAAATTGCCTGTTATAATCCTGCATCTTTAATACTGCTGGATCGCACTGAGAAGAATCTTTATGATATTGAGATGGATATGTTGCGTGACTTCTCATATATAAAATATTTTCCGGTGTTAGGGGATATTCGTCATAAGGTTGAAATAGAGGGTATTTTTGAAAAATATATTCCGGAGGTTGTATTTCATGCTGCTGCGTATAAACATGTGCCGATGATAGAGACTAATCCATGGGAAGCTATATATAATAACATCCTGGGAACAAGGAATGTTGTGGAAACCGCATGTGATTTTGAAATAGAGCGGTTTGTCCTGGTATCGACAGACAAGGCGGTTAATCCAACAAACGTAATGGGCGCTTCAAAGAGGGTGACTGAGCTTATTATGCAGGGTCATGCAAATCACGGTCCTACAAAATTTATGGCCGTTCGTTTTGGTAATGTGGTTGGCAGTTCCGGCAGTGTTATTCCTTTTTTTAAAAAACAGATCAAGTATGGCGGGCCGGTCACGGTAACTCATCCAGAGGTTACACGCTATTTCATGACTATTCCAGAGGCTGTGCAACTGATACTTCAGGCCGGGGCCATGGGCAAGGGTGGTGAAATATTTGTTCTTGATATGGGAACACAGGTGAAGATTGTGGATATTGCAAGAGATTTAATACGTCTTTCAGGATTTGAGTCGGAAAGGGATATTGAAATTAAATTTATAGGCCTCAGGCCTGGCGAAAAATTATATGAAGAGTTGATAGTTGTGGGAGAGGAGATTGCTCCGACCAGGCATGATAAGATCCTGGTACTTAATCACAGGGGTCCAGGCAATATTAAAAGAGATGATCTTGAAAAGAATATCGGTGAGTTGGTGAAACTGGCTGATGCAAGGGATGCTGAGGGGATTAAGAGCAAGCTTAGGGAGATTGTGCCGGAATATGTTCCGCAGATGTGAGGGCGGATGACGGCTTAAAGATAGAAGGTGAGAAGGTTAGAAGATGAGAGGGTGAGAAGGATGGATGAATAGCAAGACGGAGGGCGGAGGACGGAGGACGGAGGACAGAGGACGGAGGACAGAGGACAGAGGACGGAGGACAGAGGACGGAACTGCGGGATGATTGGATGGATAGGATGATCCCTGCGGGATTGGATGGAAGGGTCGGAGGTCAGAGAAAACATAGTGGTCAGCAATCAGAATTCGGAAGTCGTGGGACAGAGGTCAGTATTAAATCTTTGGGGATAGCCCTAATCCGCATCTATGACGGCTTTAATCGCTGTTTTTATTTCATCTAATATTTCTGATGACACCGAGCCGGTCTTACTTAAAAACCGTTTTGTAGATACAGACCTGATTTGAAATGTGTCAATGACAGATGGTTTTGTAAGTTTATTTTCGCTGTCAGGTTCTATTCTTACCATCCATATAGCGCCCTGAAAACGGTCTTTCCATTCTGTTATGGGCACAATTACTTTTAGAGGTAAAATTCCGATCTCATCATCATTTATGATAACAGCGGGTCATTTCTTTTTAATTTCGGCTCCGACGGTGGGGTTTAAGTTTATCTCCCATATTTCTCCCTGTTTCATAGGAACTCCTCACCGTCTAAATCAGTAAAGGTTGTTAATTCTCTATCTGTCGTATAATCAGAAAAAAGCTCCCGCGCTTTTTGGGCCATTTGGCTTTTTCGTTGCTTTATTTTGAACTCCTTGATTAACCGGTTAAGAGCTTCACGTACAATACTGCTTTGGTCTGAAAAACCCAACTGTTTATAATTTTCTAAAAAGTGCTTTTGTTTAGGGCTAATCGAATTTTTTTTTGTGTCAGAGTGGCCATAAAGATACCCTCCTAGTTCATATTTTATATCTCAATTAATATCCCATATAGGGTTCAAGGTCAAGGAAAAGTATTATGGGGAAAACCAGAGGGGTCGCGTCTACACTCTTGACAAAAAAGCAATTTTGGATTTTTAATTTTGAATTGAAATGAAAAAGCAAACTTTAATCAATGGAAAATTGAGCAGTATGGGGTGCCATGAGCGGGGAGCAGGGAGTATGGAGCGGGGAGCGGGGAGTGGGGAGCACGATGGCTGGTAAACTGTTTAGGTTTAAAAATTTTGAGATGGGAGATGACATAGGAGCATTGATAAAACAGTATAGTATCGATGAGATCTGCGTGGCCATTTCCAACATCAGTAATGAAACCTGCATGAAAATCCTGAAACGGCTCAGAAAGAAAAACATTAAGACGTCGTTTGTTCCCAACCTGTACAAGGTTTTTGTCCACAGGGTTAATATAAAGCATATCGGCCAGATACCGATAGTTGAGGAAGATGAAGGAAAAGTTGGAAAAGCGTATCTCACCATAAAAAGATGTTCGGATATCTTGATGTTGATAATACTTATGATCTTGTTTTTCCCTGTTTTCCTAATTGTTTCAGTGGCGATAAAAACGGATTCAAAAGGTGCTGTTTTTTTTAAGCAAAAACGGGTTGGTATTAACGGCAAATTGTTTGAGATATACAAGTTCCGCTCCATGACCACTGAATCAAATCCATATGCTGTAAATCCGACGGATCAGAATGATGCAAGAGTGACCAGGGTAGGTAGGTTTCTGCGGAAAACGAGTCTCGACGAGTTGCCGCAATTGTTCAATGTCCTCAAGGGAGATATGTCTTTTGTGGGCCCCAGGCCGGAAATGCCGTTTATTGTTGACTCGTACAACGAGATACATAGAGAAAGGTTGAAAGTGTTACCAGGCATCACCGGTCTGTGGCAGTTGAGCGGTGATCGCAAAAACGCCATCCATGAAAACATGGATTATGACCTGTTCTATATCAGGAATATGTCTTTTTCTCTTGATATTGCGATATTGATTGAGACTTTGATTTTTGCTTTTAGGGGTATATGATCCGCACCCCAGAGGAATAGCCTTCGGATTCCACGGGGCAGGGATTACGCAGATTTTCGCAGATTATAAAAAAACAAAAAAGATTAAATGGCTCACGCAAAGGCGCAAAGGCGCAAAATAAAAGAAGATTTAATGGCCGCAAAAAAGCGCAAAAAGCGCAAAAATAATGGATTAGCCACAGACACACACGGACTCACACGGACGTTTTATCCGGTCGACCCCGGTTAAATGGTCCTGTGGAATTTAACTGGGCAGGCCCGACCGAATAAAAAAGTGTCATCGCTTCGCGAGAAAAAAGTCTGTGTCAGTCGGCGTGTGTCTGTGGCTGAGAATTAATTATGAATATCATACATGTTGAGGGTTTAAGATTTAGGGAAAAAAATGACAGAGGACGGAGGACTGATGGCAGAGGACAGAGGACGGAACTGCGGGATGGTTGGATGAATCTCTTCGAGATTGAGGACGGTTGGACAATGAGATTAGTTTGTTTTATCTTGTAAGTGCTTCTTGTCAAGATAAACGTAAATAATCCCTGCCAAAGCAAAAATACCTAAGATGATAAGTGCAATACCATAGTATGTCATGATGTTACCTCTTTTGTATCAAGCAAACAGCCTAAAGCAAAAAACAGTATAGCCACAATGAAACCTCCGACAAATAGGGCGAAATGGAAAGCTTCTGGTTTTGCTATGGGGCTAATTACTGTAATTGCGAGGATGATTTTGGCTGTATCGTAAGAAAATTTCGCAATATTATCCTTTTGCTTTTCGGTTTTGATAAATCCCATGAATTGAAGTTACAAGACGCTAGTCCCATTGTCAAGTTCATTTTTAATTTCAGCATGGCGGGGACGTGTTGCGGGACGTCCATTGCTTTATTGTTTCGTTGGGCCTCATATGGTAACATTAAAAGATAAAGGCCGTTGAACCGCCCCAGTACGATTTTCCGAACCTACGGGGTAAACAAAGGCGCAAAGAAGGTCGTAAAAGAAGGGCAGTAGTTTGAAGCGCTGCGCGCAGAAAGCCCATAAGCTTCTGTTGTTTAGGTTGTATTTTAAACTTAGCGCCTTTGCGCCTTTGCGTGAGAACTTTTTGCGGCTGAATTAAGGATTTTTATGAAAGCATTCCTACTATCTGCAGGATTGGGTACGAGGCTTCGGCCGCTTACGAATGAGACGCCCAAGTGTTTGTTGCCTATTGGGGGGAAGCCGCTTCTTGAGATCTGGCTGGAGTTGCTGGGGTTGTATGGGGTAAGTGAGGCGCTGGTTAATACGCATTGGTATGCTGATAAAGTGGAGCGTTTCTTATCCGCAGATTACGCAGATTACACAGATCAAATAAATAATGAAAAGAGGCCAAAACCAAATATTAAGCTTTTTTATGAGGAGGAGTTGTTGGGGAGCGGGGGGACGTTGCTGGCGAATAGGGAGTGGGTTGCTGATGGGCAGCCTTTTTTTATTTTGTATGGGGATAATTTGACTAATGTGGATCTGGGAAAGATGTATGAGTTTCATCTGGGACATGGATTGCCGTTTACTTTGGGGGTGTTCAGGGCGGATGAACCGAAGCGTTGCGGGATTGCGGAGGTGGATGGAGATGGCGTTGTAACGGGGTTTGTGGAAAAGCCGGAGGAACCGAGGTCGGATTTGGCGGCGGCAGGGATTTATGTGGCGGATCAGAGGATGTTTGATTTTTTTCTGGAAGGTGCGGAAGGGATGAGGCCGCTGGATTTGGGGTTTGATGTGATTCCCAGGCTGGTGGGGCATATGAAGGCGTATTTTATTGAAGAATTTTTGATGGATATCGGGACTGTGGGGGCGTATGAGAAGGCGCAGATGATTTGGCCGCAGATTAGATAAATATCTCAGGCGCGCAAAGACGTTTTTGGATTAGCCACAGACACACACAGAAACACACGGACTTTTGGGGATTAGCCACAGACGCACACGGACTTACACAGACTTTTAGCCGAGCGACATGCTCGGCCAAAAATAGTCATCGCTTCGCGAAAATAAACCAATGTTGTTTTGTCAGTGTGTTTCCGTGTGGGTCTGTGGCTATAATATAAAATATGGATATCAACGAAATAACATACCAGATTCGGGGAGCGGTTTTTGAGGTGAATAAGGTCCTTGGGGCAGGATTTTTGGAAAAAGTGTACCAGAAAGCCTTGTTGATTGAACTTCGGAAACGTGGTTTAAAGGCGGAGAGCGAGGTACCAATTCAGGTTCGATATAAGGGTGAGCTGGTTGGTGAGTATTTTGCGGATATTGTTGTAGAAGGGCAAGTGATTTTGGAATTAAAGGCAATCGAACAGTTGCAGAAAATCCACGAAGCTCAACTTCTCAATTATCTTAAGGCTACGGAATATAAGATCGGCTTGCTGATCAATTTTACGCATCCAAAGGCTGAAATTAAAAGATTTATTGTTTAGCTACATATTACGTAGAAAAATAATGGATTAGCCACAGACACACACAGAAACACACAGACTTTTGGGGATTAGCCACAGACACACACAGACTGACACAGACTTTTAGCCGAGCGACATGCTCGGCCAAAAATAGTCATCGCTTCGCGAAAATAAACCAATGTTGTTTTGTCAGTGTGTTTCCGTGTGGGTCTGTGGCTA
>Ga0255430_10165_pt1 | contig 11632 bp, 10 predicted proteins | sample ANMaggSeSYBR02G3_FD_182660 | JGI IMG/M metagenome (GOLD analysis project Ga0255430, IMG submission 182660) | Sediment cell enrichment communities from methane seep in Santa Monica Basin, California, United Staets - ANME aggregate JGI... | ecosystem: Environmental > Aquatic > Marine > Cold seeps >...
TGTGCCATATAGACTCATATTTAATTGAAGTTGCTTTAGTGTTGTCTGAAACTAAATTAGAAGAAAGCTCAGAACTTAATCTGCTTACAACTAAGGCTGTAGCAAAAATGAAGTATATAAATGCGGACTATATCCCAGAGGGATTCGACATAAATGACACAACCAATCATTCTCTTTTGAGAAAATGGATAGATCAAACAGCAGGGGAGCTAATAAAAAATGAATGATAAAATTATTGTGTCAATACATGGTAGCATAGATAATGAAGACCAAATATTACTTTCAGAGATATCAATTGAATTAATTGAAAGAACACAGCTAACTGGAGGAAATATAATTACAGAGGCTATTATATTAGCAACATCTCCATTCATTATCAAAGGCATAAAAGATGTCCTTTTATCCCTAATTAACAAAGACAGAAATGTATCACTAAAATGTGGTGAATTTGAAGCTCACAATATTAAGCAAAATCAAACAATTGAAGTAATGTCGGAGCTTAAACGACTGCATAACAATTCTATCGACAATAAACTGGATTAATCTATGCTAAGTGATCTTTTACGCAACACCAACAACCCAAACCATGCGTTTAACCCACTTCGCTGCGCTACGTTCTGACCTTCTTAACTGGCCGGTATTGCAAAGTGAAACGGTACCAAGAAAAAAATACTACTTCCAAGTAATCGGTGCCAATGTCGTCGGCAGGTTAACTTAACGTTAACATTGCCAATTCTAAGCTTTTAGTTCCGCTCTTTTCTCGTTAGTTAATACTATTCCTGTACATCCAGCCCTGCATTCTGTGCGTATAATGGTGTATAATCCAGCCAGGAGGTTTTACTCCAACAACTCCAAACACAGGAGGTACACCATGAAAGTTTCTCAAGCCGTCGATTTCCACCTTCAGTACCACCAGGCCAACTCCAAAAAAAAATACTATAAAAACCTGTGAGTTCGTTCTCTCCAAATTCTCAGGCAGATTCGGCACACGAGATTTAGCCAGTATCTCTCAAGAAGAGGTGCTGGAATTTCTATTGACTCTGACCAAAGATAATAAGCAGGCGACCAAGAGAAACCGATACTCGGTCCTGTCATCTTTTTACAATTTCAGTATCAGCACCGCTTTGCCTGCTCTGACCAATCCTTGCAATACGGCTGTAATCAAAAAGATCTTCAAACGACCTCAGGCTATCCAGTGGCAAATCGTCGACAAGGAAACTGTTGATGAAATTATTTTCCGGACAACGAATATCCGGAACAGGTTGATGCTGGAACTTATGGCCAGAGGCGGCATGCGCATCGGTGAAGTTTTAAGCCTCACACCTGGCGATATCCAGGACAGCTCGCTGAGCATCAAGAACCCAAAAAGTGGAAGAGCGGAAGAGACAGTTTATGTTCCACGGAAAATCCTGGTAAGGTTAAGCGAGTATGTAAAAGCCAATGATTTCGACGCTAATGAACGTATATTTCCGATATCATATGTTGCTGCCTGGTCAATGGTGAAGAAGGCAGGGAATTTGGTTAATATAGGGCTTCGGCCACACGACCTCCGCCGCCATGCAGCCACGTATGCCTCTAGGTCCGGCACTCCAATAGAAATTGTCAGCAAGGTTATCCTGCGTCATGCCGACCTTTCAACGACTCAGCGGTATCTCGGGAAGGTTAATGACTCTGAAGCAATTCGGTGGATCGAAACGCTTTATGGATAGGTACTCCACAACGGGTGGGAACAGGCTCTCGCCCGTTAATGTACAGGAAACACCTTTACCTGACTGTTTTTGCTACTATTTAATATTGGCAATGCGAATCTTGAACCCAAGATTTGATCGGCAGCCAGTGGCTATGTTGCATAGCTCCTTACGACTCCACTTTCATTTTAGCATGAAGACTTAGATCGCATAATCAGCCACATGAGATCGGTCGGAATAATTGTTTTCTCTTTTTTGTCAGCAGTAACATAAGAAGCATACTTGAAAATATTGAACCAGAACAAATTGAAACGATTCCATACCATCCAAAAGTAGTCCAAATCGGACCCAGAAAAATAGATGCTAGGCTTCCTCCACCGATGCAAAAGAAAATGTATAAGGACGACGCACTACCCAAAAAATCATGAGAAACACTATTTCCAACCATCATAAATATTAGTGGCTGACATGTGTACACAGATAGAAACAATAACAACAAACCGATTGCGATCACCGGGGTCGTTAATGCCCACCCTAGAATCAAAATAGAAATTAAACCAAATAACAAGCCGCATATGATAATTTTCTCTATGTTGAATCTGCCGGCAAGCTGTCCAGAAAGCGGTGCAATAAGGGCTGTAATACCTGCAAAGCTTATCCATCCAATCTCACCAGCAGTAAAATTGAACGGTGCGTTATTTAGTCTGTAACTCAGGAAGGTAACAATTCCCAGGAAACCGAAGAAGAGTGTTCCGCCAATCAGCATCAAAGTAATAACTCGTACCTTAAATACTAATTGGTAGGTTTTTTTATAGGCGTCTACAAGATGGACACGGTCTTTAACCGGTGTTCCTGTTGATCTGGGGAGAAATATTGCAGCACCTATTGAACAGATAAAAACTAACATTGCAATTAACCTATATGCTCCTTGCCAGTCTATTAACGAAGTGAAGATTCCGGACAATACTCTCCCAAAAATCACTCCCAAAGTTCCAGCAGCTACAATTGAGCCAACGTAGAGACCCTTCTTTTTATCTGGTGCTATTCTTGACATGTATGGGAACATTGATGCAGGAATTAGAGCCGCACAAAAGCCCATAGGCAACATGCAAAATAAAAAAAAATGATAGCTTGTTACAAAAGATGTACCCATTAGTATCATAGCAAGAAGCAGTGCACTACAGAAAGCAATCTTTGGTAAATCCACTCGATCAATGGTCGGTCCAACTAGTAAAAATGTTACAGAGTAACTGAGAGATACCACAGTAAACGACATACGAGCATGGGCGATATTGACATCAAAAAAATTCGCTAACTCGAGAAAAATCGCCTGATTCATAAACACTGTTGATACAGCCATCATTGTTAGCGAACAGATTGTTGTGCCAACAAGAAACTTTGATATTTTCATTTGGTTCACCGTTTCATGGTATCGTTTTTGTAAGATGAGCATTGTACTTTCTCAAAGAAAGTGTGTGTATTATACAATACATTGGTAAATTAAAACTTACAACAAGGATAATGGATGGCCTACCTCGATTTTTCGATATTACGAACACTACGGCTAAAGAGGGGATTATCTGCAGAAGACATTGCCAAAACAACCGGTCTTACTCGGGCAACAGTCCTGAAGGTAGAGAGTATGAACGGAAATCCAACAATGAGTACAATTGAAGCCCTTGCGAAGTGTTTTTATCTAACACCTAGTGAGTTGATTAAAATGGCAGAAAATTCCAGTTGCGAAAAGGCTATCTCCTCACAGATGAAACGAGGACCAGTTGAGGGACAGCATGTTTCTTTCGGAGATTTTGAAATCTTTTATTTTAAAGCAGATGCTGATTTAGAGATTGTCTCTGACCCCAAATTTCATGAACACAGCAGAGAGATCTTCTATGTAATTAAAGGAAAACTCCGTGCAACAGTAGGTGAGGAGGAGTATGAGATGAACGCAGGTGATGCAATTAGATTCAAAGCGCTTCAAAATCATAAATTATTAATTCTCGAAGATTCTGAAATAATGATGATGCATCACAATTTTGACTAAATTAGATTTAATACTCTCCTATATCATTCATTTCAGAATCGGAAAAGCTGCTCCTGTTCTTCAAATGTTAAAAGTTGATAGTGCTTTCTTAGCAGTGCGTGGGGGGGTAGCGATTTGACAGATCGTGTCGTGTTGTCAGTTAATATCGCTCATGGTGGCTTAGATAGAGATTGCCAGATCGCACCTCTCAAAATGCCACTAGGACCCAAATTTGAGCTTCTTCCTGTAAATATAGAATTCTATCTCCTGGAAATGTTGTTCCATTTCCTGCAAGCCGAATGGAAGATTCTACGTTGCAAAAGTCTATATTCTACCCACTCTGGTTGCTCCCAGATGAGTTCAACGCTCTAGGTTCATTAACCTGAGTGGGGATTTCTCGCGCATTTTTGGAGCCGGATTATACTCCGGCTCCAATTTCATTATCTATATTAAAAAATTATTGTACAGTTGTACCACCACAGATTTGAGGTATTGAAGAAAGGGAAATTTGATGATTAGAATTAAAAAAACCGCTCACCTCTCCAACTGGAATATTTAACTCGCTTGCCGCCTGCTCTTTGTTTTTCAACCACCCCTTGAGCCTACCAAATTCAACATTAAGTTTACGAATAAACAACTGATTAAATTTAATGTGCAAATTACCGTTTTTAAATGCTTTTATCTGCATAAGTTTACTGTCATTTACCCAAAAATCTTGAGCCTTATTACTTTCCCATTGTTTTAAACGTGAATCTGAACGAGCGTTAAATCCAAGATTACCGGCAACTGTAAGCAAATTTCCAATAAAGCAATGAGCATCTTTGTGTAGGCCATTTTCATAATCAAAACTATATCCATGCCCACCGCCCTCTATGGCTGAGTAACGATGTAAAACGATTCGTAATTCTAAGCCAAAACAAGTCAAATCGTCAGGTCCACGACCAGAACAGCAATAACGCCATTCTTCATTTCCCCATGTCCTCAGATTTGATTTATACAGAGCAATATTCGCCTGATCAATCATAGATTCAAACATTGTAATAAGTTGCGTATCGTAATACTGATTTGCGTTTTTAAGGGGTTTGAAGTCCAACGGTACGGATTTGTACGCTAAGGCGTAATTGCCTAATATATTGATAATTATTAGACGCCTAAAGCGAGTGTGAAATCATGTTTACTAAATCGTTTTGCGATGTTTTATAACTGGAGTGTCTATTAATCGATTTTTTAGGCATTTTTATGAGCCTTATCTTTCCTTAGCGTACTTTTTTGTACCGTTGGACTTCAAACCCCTAAACTTATCGAGGTAATTGATGAGATAAAGAAACGTGAAGGCATGGTGGATATGAAGTTCATTATCTTCACAGAATTTCGTGCGACCCAATCGGCTATCATCGAGTTTTTGGGAAGGTTTGGTTATTCGTGTTCATATATTAATGGCTCATTATCGCGTGAAGATCGTATTGATCAGGTTGAATTGTTCCGAAATAAAAACCAGATAATGGTTTCAACAGATGCTGGTGGTGAGGGTATCAACCTTCAGTTTTGCCACTGTATGATAAATTTTGATCTTCCTTGGAATCCATCACGGCTTGAACAACGGATCGGACGTATAGACAGGATTGGTCAAAAATTCAATGCATTGATCTTTAACTTTCATTTGAAAGGAACCGTAGAAGATAGAGTCCGTGGTATTCTAGAGATCAAGCTGGAAAGGATAAAAGAACAATTTGGCGAAGATAAGTATACAGATGTACTCAATCTGCTTCAGGATGATTTTTCTTTTGACCGTATCTATATCGATGCCATTCATATCAAAGATGCTGAGAGTAAAGCACTAGGAGAGGTTGCAGGTCAGATTTATAGCAGGGCGAAACAAATCATGGATACGGATGAGCTACTTTTACCGTTTTCAGATTTTAATGGAAATGCTGAAGAGTATCTCAACAGTGAAGCTAATAAGATAATAGAGAATATGGTTCTGAACTACCTCCGTATCAATAAGATCGAGGTTAATCGTTATAAGGGCTCAGATGATCTCTGCTATTTTGCAAATCCATTTGCTGGTATTGAGACCGGACCTACCACCTATAGAAATGTAACGTTTGAAAATAGTGCATCATATAAAACAGAGAAGATTGAGTTTGTTAACATAGAACATCCTTTGGTTACTAACGCGGTAAAGCACTTGGAGACATCGTCTTCCCTGGGCACTGTTTCTGCACTACAGCTCAAAGTAAATAAGTTTGTCGGAGTGTCAGGTGTCTGGTTTATCTATAAGCTCCATATCAGCAATAACGTTGATAGGAGGAAAACTGTTTTAGTAACAGTATTCATGGAAGATATCGATTTCTGTAACAACAGAATAAGTAATTACCTCGATACCAACCTACTCACCACTGCCAATATTATTCAAAATTTTAGCTGTGATATCGATATTACAGCGTATGCCGAGAGTGCATTTCGAGAAGCTAAGGAAAAGGCGAATGATGTTTTTGCGGCTACCAAACTAACCTGGCTTGAAGAAACGAATGCCTATGCCCAAAAGACTGCCGATTATTATTCTTTTAAGAAAAACGGTATACTGAATATTCGAGTTGCTAATATCCGTGAGTCAAAACTCCAGTCTCTCGAAAGAGAGGAAAAACAATCAAAAGCTAAATTGCTCCTCAAACGAAACATTGTCCCTAAGCTTAACCTGTACCAAATGGCCTATGTGGAGTTTCACTAATGGATGGATGGTGCAGGTCAATAGCAGACAGGCTGCATTTGGGTGGTGCAGGCAAAAAGCTAGTAGTTGATGAAACAGGTCTGTTGTTGGACAAACGGTTTATTAGTTACCTGTTGGATCAAGACATTATATTTCAAATAGCGGAAAAGCCATTCCAGGTTGTCCTTGCTACCCAAACAAACCCAGATTTAATAATAACTCCATCAATTGGAATACCATCCTCAGTCTCAAAAAATCGGGACGTTATTTACTATGATCACAGTAAACTTCCATTGGATATAGAACCCTCCACCGCAGCCTCACTAGATGTCGATGAGTTGGTTAGCTTGATAGCACATTGTGTAGAAAAGTCTGATGGAACACTTATCACAAAAGAGAATCTCGATCAAAAGCTTTACGCATCAGCTGTATATCAAAGCAAATCAAGCCTTGTGACTCTTTCCAGAAAAATTCGATTACTTGCCTACCGTATCGAAGACTACAAGACCATTCTTCAGCTTGGAGAACTCTGGGGTGAATACCTCTATCTTTGCTTTGCTGTTGACGAGAGTCCAGACGCTGATTTACAGCAAATGGTTGACGATGGGATTCGCCAAGCTGTCATTGACGATGGAAAGCTGAAGAAAGCATTTTATGAACCAGAAAGCAATCTTCGATCTGTTGATAAAATCCGTGGATATTTGAAAAGTTTAAAAGATCATAGGAAGATAGCTTTAGTCTGTTTTGATGGAATGGGCGTTGCTGAGTGGCATGTGTTACGTCGTTATTTAAGCAAGTTCAACTTTTCGTATACTGAAAAGTTCATGTTTTCTTTGATTCCAACAATAACGAAGATAGCGAGGAGCTCGATTTACTATGGTGATTATGAAAATGTTTATTTTTTGAAATCCCCTAATGAGATAAAGCAGTTTGGAGAGTTTTTTGCGGACTCTGGCAAGAAATGTAAATTTTACAGAGAAGGTGATATTAATAGTGAGGACGATTTGCTGGGTATTGATGTGGCATCTGTGATTTATAATTTTTTTGATGATCTTGGTCATCACACTCAGCTACCTGATGGTTATAAAACGAAGGCTCTGTATTTTGAAAACATTTTAAACTATTTAGAAAAGTCCAATATTGGAGATGAATTACAACTGCTTAAAACCCTTGGTTATAGGATGTTTTTCTGTTCAGATCATGGATGCGTTATAGCCCAGGGAAATGGACAGAAGGTAGATAAGTATCTCGTTGAAGAAGGCAGTAAGCGTGCAACCTTAATTGAAAAAACACAATTATCGGATTTCTATGATGTAGATCATTACGAAGTGCCGTTCGTCGGTAACAAGGTAGCTTTGCTAGCTAAGGAAAGGACGATATTTGCGTCAAAAAAATTGCGGGAAATCTCTCACGGAGGAATCACCGCTGAAGAACTAGTAGTACCGTTTGTGGAGGTAGTTGCTTGATTGGTTTGGATAGGCCGTTGAGGCCAGAATGGATATATGACACTTTGAGATTGATCGAGGTTGGTAGTAAACCAACTGAATTTTACGAAACCTTTGAGGAAATCGCTAAAGAGCTTGTAGGTAAAGAAGGCAAGAGGAAGGTAAGGACCGTTGTTTTTAGAAGCTTTCTCTATTCACTTCAAAAAGGAAACGCTGTAGTCCAAGATAATACGTTTCTGAAGCTAACAAAGAATAAGCCATTGAACTATATGGAACCTTTGTTCTTATGGAAGATTCTCTTAGATTATGAGACAGCGAGGTTTATTGCTCAAAAGATAGCTTTATGCGTCGATAATACAGGACATTTATCAACTCCTCTTCTGTCTAAAAAATTGGTTCAGCAATACGGTGATCGTGATGTGGTTAAAAAGTCATTCCGGTCCTTCAGAGCAACATTGGTGAATTTTAAAATTCTTAAACATGAAAATAAAAGTGACTATCTGTTGTTACCTCAAAAATCTGTATCTAATGAACAGGTTAAAGACTTTTTAAAGCTATACGCTGGCTATTTCCTGAAATCAGAATTTGTTGATTTACAAAGTATTCCAACTGAATTTTTTCAGTTCTTCAAACCGGTTAACTTGGTATCTGTTGCTCAAGAGTATAATGGCAGAGAGTGGGAATATGTACGTGAAACTGAAAGGGATGTTGTCATTATGAAGAGGTAGATGGTCAATGCACGTTTGACGTCGATAAAGTAAAACGAAATATATACAATTTTTAACTTAATAGATTATGAAAATCTTTTGGTCTTGGCAGAGCGATACACACGGAAAAACTGGTCGGCATTTTGTTAAAAAATCCATTGAGACAGCTATAAATGAGCTTAAAAGTGAGATTATTTTGGACGAATCTATCCGAGATCTTGAGATTGATCACGATAGAAAAGGGGTTTCAGGATCCCCAGATCTTGCAAAAACTATTCTCGATAAAATTTCTAACAGTATAGTTTTTATAGCAGATGTTACTCCAGTTGGTGAAACTCCTGATGGCAAAAAGAAAATCTTAAACCCAAATGTTGGTATAGAATTAGGTTTTGCTCTTTCCGAAATCACTGATACCCGGGTTCTTATGGTACTCAATGAATTTTATGGTGACAGGGAGACACTTCCTTTTGACCTCAAGCATAAAGCTGGACCAATCTTGTATAGCCTCTCCCCCGGTAGTTCGAATGAACAAATAAAGAAGGAATCAAAAAAACTTATAGGCGTTTTGAAAATTGCCATAGGTGACTGTCTAAAAACAGTTAGCACTACAGAAGAACTTGTTCAAGCAAAGCATGAAGAAATTGAGAGTAAGGCGGTTGCAGCTTTGTACGTAGATTATGACGAGGTGATTGCAGATAGAAACCGATATGGTGATGGTAAAAGTATTGCGTTTAAAGAAAATACTCCGTTACTTTATCTTCGTTTAATTCCAATATTGGAGGTTCAAGCTTTTCGAAGGAGACAGATTAAAGAGGTAGTCTTTGGGATTAAGATCTCTCCGATGAGGTCGGGGGTTGGCAGTGGGAGTAGCTGGGAGCTAAATAGACAAGGCGGTATTACTTTTTCTGACTTACAAAAAGAAGATGGTTGGGAATAGTGTTTCTCATGATTTTTTGGGTAGTGCGTCGTCCTTATACATTTTCTTTTGCATCGGTGGAGGAAGCCTAGCATCTATTTTTCTGGGTCCGATTTGGACTACTTTTGGATGGTATGGAATCGTTTCAATTTGTTCTGGTTCAATATTTTCAAGTATGCTTCTTATGTTACTGCTGACAAAAAAGAGAAAACAATTATTCCGACCGATCTCATGTGGCTGATTATGCGATCTAAGTCTTCATGCTAAAATGAAAGTGGAGTCGTAAGGAGCTATGCAACATAGCCACTGGCTGCCGATCAAATCTTGGGTTCAAGATTCGCATTGCCAATATTAAATAGTAGCAAAAACAGTCAGGTAAAGGTGTTTCCTGTACATTAACGGGCGAGAGCCTGTTCCCACCCGTTGTGGAGTACCTATCCATAAAGCGTTTCGATCCACCGAATTGCTTCAGAGTCATTAACCTTCCCGAGATACCGCTGAGTCGTTGAAAGGTCGGCATGACGCAGGATAACCTTGCTGACAATTTCTATTGGAGTGCCGGACCTAGAGGCATACGTGGCTGCATGGCGGCGGAGGTCGTGTGGCCGAAGCCCTATATTAACCAAATTCCCTGCCTTCTTCACCATTGACCAGGCAGCAACATATGATATCGGAAATATACGTTCATTAGCGTCGAAATCATTGGCTTTTACATACTCGCTTAACCTTACCAGGATTTTCCGTGGAACATAAACTGTCTCTTCCGCTCTTCCACTTTTTGGGTTCTTGATGCTCAGCGAGCTGTCCTGGATATCGCCAGGTGTGAGGCTTAAAACTTCACCGATGCGCATGCCGCCTCTGGCCATAAGTTCCAGCATCAACCTGTTCCGGATATTCGTTGTCCGGAAAATAATTTCATCAACAGTTTCCTTGTCGACGATTTGCCACTGGATAGCCTGAGGTCGTTTGAAGATCTTTTTGATTACAGCCGTATTGCAAGGATTGGTCAGAGCAGGCAAAGCGGTGCTGATACTGAAATTGTAAAAAGATGACAGGACCGAGTATCGGTTTCTCTTGGTCGCCTGCTTATTATCTTTGGTCAGAGTCAATAGAAATTCCAGCACCTCTTCTTGAGAGATACTGGCTAAATCTCGTGTGCCGAATCTGCCTGAGAATTTGGAGAGAACGAACTCACAGGTTTTTATAGTATTTTTTTTTGGAGTTGGCCTGGTGGTACTGAAGGTGGAAATCGACGGCTTGAGAAACTTTCATGGTGTACCTCCTGTGTTTGGAGTTGTTGGAGTAAAACCTCCTGGCTGGATTATACACCATTATACGCACAGAATGCAGGGCTGGATGTACAGGAATAGTATTAACTAACGAGAAAAGAGCGGAACTAAAAGCTTAGAATTGGCAATGTTAACGTTAAGTTAACCTGCCGACGACATTGGCACCGATTACTTGGAAGTAGTATTTTTTTCTTGGTACCGTTTCACTTTGCAATACCGGCCAGTTAAGAAGGTCAGAACGTAGCGCAGCGAAGTGGGTTAAACGCATGGTTTGGGTTGTTGGTGTTGCGTAAAAGATCACTTAGCATAGATTAATCCAGTTTATTGTCGATAGAATTGTTATGCAGTCGTTTAAGCTCCGACATTACTTCAATTGTTTGATTTTGCTTAATATTGTGAGCTTCAAATTCACCACATTTTAGTGATACATTTCTGTCTTTGTTAATTAGGGATAAAAGGACATCTTTTATGCCTTTGATAATGAATGGAGATGTTGCTAATATAATAGCCTCTGTAATTATATTTCCTCCAGTTAGCTGTGTTCTTTCAATTAATTCAATTGATATCTCTGAAAGTAATATTTGGTCTTCATTATCTATGCTACCATGTATTGACACAATAATTTTATCATTCATTTTTTATTAGCTCCCCTGCTGTTTGATCTATCCATTTTCTCAAAAGAGAATGATTGGTTGTGTCATTTATGTCGAATCCCTCTGGGATATAGTCCGCATTTATATACTTCATTTTTGCTACAGCCTTAGTTGTAAGCAGATTAAGTTCTGAGCTTTCTTCTAATTTAGTTTCAGACAACACTAAAGCAACTTCAATTAAATATGAGTCTATATGGCACA
>Ga0255430_10166_pt1 | contig 11629 bp, 9 predicted proteins | sample ANMaggSeSYBR02G3_FD_182660 | JGI IMG/M metagenome (GOLD analysis project Ga0255430, IMG submission 182660) | Sediment cell enrichment communities from methane seep in Santa Monica Basin, California, United Staets - ANME aggregate JGI... | ecosystem: Environmental > Aquatic > Marine > Cold seeps >...
AAAACGCACAGGGCAAGCCCTGCCGCGGTTGAAAAAGAGGATGTGGGAGGCACATAACCGGGAACAATGCCAAGAAGATTCGAAACAGCTATAAATAAGAAGAGCGTGCCCACAAAAGAAAGGTACCTGCCCGGGTCCTGGCTGCTGATGTCGCGGATCTCATCCCTCATACCGGTCACCAGAACTTCAATCAGGTTCTGCCATCGAGACAAATGGGTTTCCGTGGAAAGCTTTCGGGTTATCAGCCAGGAGCCGACAACCATTAAAACCATTACGCACCATGTAAAGAGAATGGTTGCATTCAGTAAAACAGGACCCCATTGAAAGATAATTAAAGTATCAGGAGTTATATGCATTTTTCCGGCCCCCAATGACGCACAAGGATGCTCCGCATTCCTAAAAAACCCAACATGCAAACAATCAGCCGCTGCCAATGACCGTCCATAACAAAATAAAAGCCGGCCAGAACCACCACCATACGGCAGAAGAAACTGCAAAAGCTTAAAAGAACAGGATGTCGCGCCGCGGGGAGTCGCCGCACTGTCAACCAGAGGCCGCCAAAATAAAATATCCCGAGTCCGATACCTGCTGCAAATGCTAATATAAATATCAAGGTAGCTGCCAAAAATCAATATCTCCTGTTATTTATAGACTTTCAGATAATTAATTTCACAAGGCCGGAAGGAGGAAGGCGTATTAGTTATACGTCAACGACTGATAACACAGTAAAATTATTTATCTGAAAGTCTATATCTTCTTTCGCTCGCACGTAATCCAGAACCAGGCATTCAAACAGCCAAGGATAACGCCGATAATAAGAAGCATGAGTGTCCACGAATAGCGACTCGGCCATTTCAGATCTATCCAGATGCCCAGCGCAATGCCGATCAATGTGGGAACGGCCACCGACCAGCCGACAAGGCCGAACATGCCCAGTCCAAACCAGACGTCATTGTTCTTTTCACGACGAGCTTTTATCTTGCGGACTTCTTTAGCTTCCACCGATTTGCTTAATTTTTCCACTCTTCTCTGATATTCATTTTTCATAGGCCTTACCCCGGTTTTTTCAATTCCATAAATCGCCGGACAAAATTAGCCTCAAGTTTTGCCAGCGCTGAACGAGATATCTTTTCCCGATCGTCAAGCTCAACAAATTGTTTTTGAATTGTCTGTTTCAACATTCCCAGGTCAGGCCCGATCACAGCATTTCTTGTTGAAACCAGAACTTCACCGCCGCATTTGATCAGAACCCCTTCATCTACAGCAAGAAATTGTTCAACGCCCTGAGTTGTTACAAAAGAAAAGAGTCCCGGAACAAGGGGTGCTGTAAAATCAATGTGACGCGGCAAGAGGCAAAAAGAGCCATTTTCAGCCTCAGCAATCACCTTGACAACCTCTTGGTCAACAAGAATATGTGTTGGAAGTAAGACCTTGAGTTTCATGCTTTTTTTGCTTCGCTGATTTTTCCGATCATATAAAGCGATCTCTCCGGATAATCGGAAAATTCATCATTTAGAATGCGCTCACAACCATCGAGAGCATCTTCCAGATTAACCATTTTTCCCTTATGGCCAGTGAACTGTTCTGTTGTGCAAAATGGCTGTGTCATAAACCGTTCCAGTCGCCGGGCACGATACACGATCCGCCTGTCATCCCGGGAAAGTTCTTCTAACCCCAGCATGGCAATGATGTCCTTAAGTTCCTCGTAGGTTGCCAGTGTCTTACGAACCTCCTGTGCCACATGGAAGTGTCTCTTTCCAGCGATAAGGGGCACCAGCATCATGGATCTGGACAGGAGCGGATCAATGGCAGGATAGAGCCCCTGTCTGGCCCTTTTTCGTGACAGCACAATAGAGGCGGAAAGATGAGCAAAGGTATGAACTGCCGCAGGGTCCGTAAAATCATCTGCCGGAACATACACGGCCTGAGTAGAAGTAATAGCGCCGGCTGCGGTGTTGCATATGCGCTCTTCAAGTTTGGCTAATTCCGTTCCCAGAGTCGGCTGATACCCAAGGCGGGAAGGAACTTGTCCCATAAGCCCGGATACCTCTGATCCTGCCTGGATAAAACGGAAGATATTGTCGATCAGGAGCAGAACATCCTGCCTGGCATCATCCCGGAAGTATTCAGCCATGGTCAAAGCTGCATGACCTACCAGAAACCTGGCGCCCGGCGGTTCATTCATTTGACCAAACACCATGACAGTGTTGTCCATCACTCCGGCATCCTTCATGTCTCGGTAAAGCTCTTCACCCTCCCGGCAGCGTTCACCAATGCCGCAAAATATGCTTACCCCATGATGACGGCCCACGGTGTTATGGATCATTTCCGTAATAATCACGGTCTTGCCAACACCGGCTCCACCAAAGAGTCCGGCCTTTCCTCCCCTCTCCAGAGGGGCCAGGACGTCAATGGCTTTTATGCCGGTTTCAAAAATTTCGGATATGGTTGCCCGCTGATCGATGGGCGCAGGGTCTCGATGAATAGAACGCCATTCCCCTCCCTTTATTTCCCCTTTCCGATCGATGGTTTCTCCGAACACATTAAACACCCTGCCAGGCAGACGCTTCCCTACCGGCACATTCAAATGCCGGCCAGTATCAATGATCAGAGAACCGCGGGCCAATCCCTGGGTCAAAGTCAGAGCAACCCCGCGAATCAACTCAGAATTAAGATGGGTTTTCACCTCAATGGCTATGCTGCCATCTTTGCCGGTTCTCAACAGGTTGTGAACAAGAGGGAGTCTTCGCGGAAAATGAGCATCAACCACGCTGCCACGAATAGAAACAACGCTGCCCTGGTTAGGTCGATTGAAGTCTTCGTGTTCAGTCATTTTCTCAACAATTCCAGTAAAAAGTTCGGACTATTTTTTACTACAATGGAGAACTCGCCATGTCAAGTTGGATCGGAAGACGACAATTCGCCGGCTTCCTATGGAATTTATAACAAATTTCTTTATGATTTGTTCACCCTTCGGGTTCGTTGGAAACCGATGATCTCTGCTATTACACAACAAAACCAAGAAGCGAAAGCGGTCTCTTGTTACCTGTCACCTCGGCAGAATGGGATAAAATTAGCTTTTTTTGCACTTTGATCCCCTTAAACTGTTCTCTGCCTTTCCCTTTGCCCCCTATCTCAATAACAACACTTTCCTGCCCCTGTTCTTCTACAAGGAAGTCAGGGGTTTTCGCTCCCCGCTTAGTCTTTAAGTAATGGAACCGCAAGCCTTTCATTGTCATAATCTCCGCAAAAAAGTCTTCCCTGATAGCTCCAACACACTGAGACCAATCTCGGTAAAGGAGACGGAATGGGAGAAACATTAAAACCTTGGGTTCTTTGAGGACATTGGTTCCCTTAGGATAAACAGGATTTAAAATAAAGGCTTGCTCAAGAAGCTTGACATACAGTACAGCCTTATATTTTGTTATGCCAAGATTTCTGGAAATCGATGAAAAATTGACCCCGTCAACCTCTGATCTCCCAATGAATTTCAAAGTTCTTTCAATTTTTTCAATATCGTCAAATCGAAGATTGGAAACCATTGGTATGTCTCTGCGTATGACCTTTGAACATATATTGCGGAGAAGCGGCACACAATCCGGTTCTTCCAGAGAAAAAGGGAAGAGCCTGCCCTGCAAATATTCGTCAAACACATAGTTGTATCTCATATGATTTGCCGTCCACCGCCCTTCAATAATGTCGTTTATGGTAAGTTGGGGAATTTCAATCTGCTTTGTAAACAGCAGGTATTCTCGGAATGAAAAAGGGTACAGATATCGAAGCACTATCCTGCGGGACAGGTCATAGGCAGAATCAAAAAGAGACAGGGAAACAGAGCTGGTAAATACTACACGGATATTGAGAAAATCATATATTTTTTTCAAATCTTTTGCATAGGTTTTGCAGAAATGGATTTCATCTACTAAAAGAATATTTATCTTGTATTGCTCCGAAAGAATCCTGGCTATTTGGAAAAGATCCGACCCTGCCAGAGTATCAGCAGAAAGGTAAAATGAGTCAGGCTCGGACAGAGCCAATTGCTTGAGCAATACAGTTTTCCCCACGCCCCGTGGTCCGACTATGCCTATGAAGTGTCTTCCCGGTTCCGATTGGATTTGACTGAAAAGTTGTCGAGCCCTGGGAAAGTTTCTGCCATCCTCCTTTGCCCGCTCGTTCAGTTCAAGAATCTCCGAAATATTCATTTTGCCTGCGCTCCTGCAATACTTACGTCATGTTTGCCTTCCTAACAAGAAAGCATACATTTTGTCAAATAGTATTACAAAGTGCTATGCATTTTGTCAAATCATTTTCAAAAGAGTAACAAAATCAAAAGAAATTCCCAACATATTGTATCAGTTCGATTTAGCTGAAAACCGATGCTCTCTGCTTTCATGTAAAAAATTGAAACGCTTAAATATTTGTGATAAGCAAATACAATCTACAACAGAATTGTTCGATCTTGGCATATTGTTCTTCGCTTATCGTTAACGTAGATACTTTGACGCCAATTTTCACCGGACAGCGGTCTTGCAAGGGACACTGGGAACAGGTCTCACTTTCAAAATGTACCAGGATATGCCCTTTATCACTTCTTTGTTGATCCAGAGGCTCTTGTTTATTGGGGCAGGATAACACTTCTAATTCTTTTGTGTTATCATCAATTCTTACTTCAAAATCAGCAGAGCAAATTTTGGTGTCAAGAATTTTGGTGTCAAAGCTTGAATTGTGATTTTGGTGTCAATTTTGGTGTCAAAGCTTGAATTGTGAATTAATACTTGACAATTAAGCCACTATCATTTAAGAAAATCAGTATGGGTAGAGCATGGCGAATTGAATATGAAGGCGCATTAATTTTGGTGTCAAAGCTTGAATTGTGAATTAATACTTGACAATTAAGCCACTATCATTTAAGAAAATCAGTATGGGTAGAGCATGGCGAATTGAATATGAAGGCGCATTATATCACTTAATGTCCCGGGGAAATGACGGACAGCATATTTATTTAAATGACGATGATCGAAATTTATTTTTAGAAACAATCTCGGAAATGTCGGAGCGTTTTGAAGTAGATATCTTTGCCTATGTTTTAATGTCCAATCATTATCATCTCCTGGTAAGAACCAATCGTGCAAATTTAAAAAAGGCAATGCAATGGTTTGGCACGACCTATACCCGAAGATTCAATAACCAAAACTTAAAAAAAGGTCATTTGTTCCAGGGGCGGTATAAAAGCATCCTGGTTCAAAATGATGCATATCTTACGCAGTTATCCTGTTATATCCATCGAAATCCATTAAGAGCTGGAATTGTAAGCCGTTTGATAGACTATAAATGGAGCAGCTATCCAATCTATGCCTATGCTAAGAAATGCCCGGACTGGTTATCCACACAAGTAATTTTATCATATTTTAAAGGCTCTAATAAACATAAGCAATATCGGGAAAAGGTTCAAAAATATGCAAAGGAAGAGAAGCGACTTCTGGAGGATCTTCACCATGGTATGATTTTAGGCGCTAAAAAATTTGTTGATAAAATTCGAAAGCAGTTTTTGCCGGATATTCCCCACAATGATTTGCCTCAGCAAAAGCAATTGGCAAAAGATATCAATGTGGAGGATTTATTAAAAAAATCTGCAAAAATCGTTCAAATTGATATTGATAAATGTGTTCAGGCAAAACGATTGCATGGTATAGATAAACACAAACGTGATTTAATCGTTTATTTACTTTGGAATAAAGGATTAATGACCAATGAAAAGTTAGGGCGGCTTTTTAATATGAGTTACTCTGCTATCAGTCATTGTGTGAAAACATTTAAAGAAAAGATGAATAAAGATAAAAAAGTGAAAAACCAATTTGAAAAACTTAATTCACAATTCAAGCTTTGACACCGATTTCAATTCAAGCTTTGACACCGATTTCAAGCTTTGACACCAATTTCACCGATTTCATGCCATGTCAAGCCGGAATACATGCGCCGGGTGCCTTGCATCATATCATATGCAGGGGTATCGAGCGACGAAGCATTTTTAAAGACAATACCGATCGAAACCGGTTTAGTGTTCTGGCCTACTGGGCGATTCGAGATCTGGGCCTGACGGCAAGTACCTCGGGCTGAGCAAATCCGCTGTCAGTCGGGCGGCCAATAGAGGCCAAGAACTGATCGTCGATCAATTCCTGATACTGAAAGACTAGAAACGCGTAATTTCAACCCCATCCCCTTTTGCGTCTTTTAACGAGCGGGTTCTGTTTATGTAAAAAATTTTTCCCATCGTATTTTCCTCTCCTGTTTTTCTTGACACTGAACACTTAAAAGTGTACAATATAAAAAATGAAGCGAAAAGAATTGGAAAAAGCCCTGATAAAAAGAGGCTGGTGGTTCCTTCGCCATGGAGGCAAGCATGATATATGGACTGATGGAAATAGACAGGAACCAATTCCAAGGCATACGGAAATAAACGATAAGCTTGCTCGTTCAATCCTTAGAAAAGTCAAAAAAGGGAGAAGATAATGAGATTTCCAGGAAAAATCTACAAAGATGGCAAGTTTTGGCTGGCTGAAATTCCAATTCTTGAGGCCATGACTCAAGGACATACTCGGAAAGAAGCTCTTGAAATGGTTGCAGATATGGTGGAAACTATGGTTAATAAAAAAGGATTTAAGGCTGAAGTAGTTTTAGGCTCTGGTGGTAATTTTGAGGTCGGGTCAGAGGATTTAAAGCCCTTGATCAGTCTTCTTTTGCAGCGCAAACGTGAGCTTAGTAATCTTTCGTTGGCACAAGCAGCGGAACGTCTTGGTGCATCATCTCGTAACGCTTATGCCCGTTATGAACAGGGGCGCTCAGTTCCAACAGTTGGAAAACTCAACGAGCTTTTGAATGCAGTTTGCCCAAATACTGATCTTGTAATAAGTGAAAGTCAAGTGTGATTTAAGTGAAAATCCGTGGCGAACTACTATTTGCTGCCCCTAATCCGCGATAAGCCAATATTTTTTAACTTGACAGTCATCTTTTTTTATGAGCGGCTATCACCTTTTTCTGTGACTACTCACGTAGTCAGGCTGAAGCTGTTTAGGCTGAAGGGGTCAGAAGAGCACGATTGCCGTACTTTAGCGGAAACATCTGATTCTTGCACCAAACATGGCTTCAAAATGCGCTTTTTCCTAACAGTCTTCAGCCTTCAGCCTATCTTCCTGAGTAGTTACCTTTTTCTTTTCTGTTGTTTTATCGCTCGTGCTTTTTTATTGTTTTTTTCCACCAATCCTCAAAGTCATTTTCTTTATTCCACCAGTTATCTATATCTTTTTCTGAGTTCAGCCAATCTGGGTGATTCCATTTCCACCTGTGTTTCGCATTCCACCCGGTTATTATGATCTTGGTTGTTCCTTTGAATCGCTTTCCGTTTTTTAGCTCACCTGAAAGGGTTAGCTCATATTCCTTTCCGGGGCTCATCTCAGGAAGGGTTTCCATGGCCTTAAACTTGTTGAATTTAACCAGCATCACAGGGCTTTTATATTTCTTTAAAAGCTCGTTAGTATGATGCCACTCTTTAAAGCCTTTCCTTTCTTTAAGGTAGCGATTTTTTTTTGATTTTACAATTAAAGCTACCTTTTCCTCACTATTAAACCTCCAGGGCTGGGGATGTAGCAAATAATTTAGTAAGATTGTCTCAGGGACTATTTCTTTTACACTATAAGGCGTGCCTTGATTGTCCTTGAGGTTGGTTATCATGCAGAGGATAGAAACCCTCTCGGCAAATTGCTCGATCCATTCTTTATCCTCCATATATTCTTTTATCCAGTTGTACCAGTTGAGGTTCCATCTTTTGGGGTAGATTTTTATTGTGGAGGATATGATTTCTTCGGGCATAATAAGATCACGGTATTTCTCAAGCTCTTCGTCAGTGTTATATTCGATTGTCTGTTTCCATAGCCCATCTTCTTTTATGAAAACCGCCGGGCCAATTAAGATAGATCCGTCTTTGACGACCATTTTGCCAACCAGGATAACACCATTTTTGTAAGGTATTTTGTCAATGATAAAATTCTTATCGCTTTCATCGACCATATCAAATTTTTTTCCCGGATCTAAACCAGCTTCTTTAAACAGTTTTTTGTTTATTGATACGGCTTCTTTAGTTAATGTCTCATAAAACCATTCAAGGTCCTTTGATAGAAGCGCCGAAATCTTCGCAGCAAGGGTATTTTCCGGGGTATTGTATAGCGCTTGAGATTTATCGATTCTTTCCAATTTTATCGGGTAGCTTGACTCTGATGAATAGGTATTTTTACTTACCAATAAAACGATCAATATACAGAAAAATATCCATATGCATTTGAATTTCATTACCTGTGCTGTTCTCATACATATTCTCCTAATTTTCAACTTTCATCTTATTTTAAAGAGGGAAGAGAAATATAAAAAACCGGAAGCTTTTTGCCTTTAATAACATCTATACTCACCTTATATGGCTTTATATCTCCAAACGGCATTTCTATGATTATTGTCCCGGCGGCATTAAGACCGTCCCAGTTAGATGTAACTTTAATTTCGCTTATGAGTACATCGAGCGTTTCGGTTACGCCCGTGGAACCGGCTAATTTCCCTTGAATGACAATATATTTTGTGATTTTTGCTATAACCTCACTCGCAGTTTCAATTTTACCTTTAAGACTACCTCCTCCGCTCCAGTTCGTCTTATCCTCGCAAGCTTCATATTTTCCTTTTATTTCCACATTTCCCGAGCCTGAAAGTGTTACATTTAGCGCATCTAATGTTACGTACTTTTTTACAAGGCCTGGTAATGGAAAGCCAATAATCGTAAAAGGCCCAGCCTCTATACCTAAACCAACACTTGTCTTCCCATTTGTTGATGTGGCTGCTCCAACGGCACAACATTCTATAAAACTATTATAGTCGTTAGAAACTTTCAGTGTTAACTTCTGGGCAAGGTCTATAACCTCTAATGGTTTTTTTACGTAATTAGGAATCTCAAAAGAAATAGACTTACCACTCTTTATATTGCTGTTAACGACTGTAATCGTTGTTGTTGCCTCATCCGACACTGCTCCTGTCCCACTATAGGCTGTTATTGTTACCTCGGCAGATTGAGATAATGTGCTGAATGACAGTGGACTTACTATCACAAGATCCTCAAATCCGGATGGGTTGGTAACAATGCTGAAATCCTCCCTGGTTAATGTCGTTCTAGAATTAACACAAGATGGTCCGGTAATTGATTCTACACCAAAGACGGTTACATTATGTGTAGCAGGACATGGTTCACCACCGTCCGGGGGCGTGTAAACAACTTCAATAGCTACATCCCCGGGTTCCTGGCCCGTGAACATAGCTGAAGAGGTGCCTGGAAGAAGGCCTGGCGGTTTCTCCCAGATATATGTCCCACCTTCCGGGCTGCCGGATGCAGTGAGAGTAATGTGATTTCCTACGCCGACCACTGATGGCCCTGATATGGAAACTGAACACTCTTTTAATACTGTAACAGTATGTGTCTTAGTGCAAATCTTCCCATCAGGGGTTGTATAAGTAACTTCAATGGTTATATCCCCAGGTTCCTGCCCTGTAAATTCGGCTGTTGAACCATTTGCTAGCAGCCCCGGTGTATTGGACCATTCATAAGTCCCTCCGGATGGATCTCCTTCAGCAGTCAAGATAATGGGTGGATCACCTATCTTAAACTCCTCGGGGCCGTTTATCTTTACGTAACATATACAGACCCATATAGCCTTCCTTGCATGACATTTTTTACCTTTAGGGCTTGTATATGTTATTGTAACATAAATATATTCTGAAGATAAAGGCTTATAACCTGTTAGCTGTGCTGTTGAACCATTTGGCACGAGGTTGGGCGTATTGGACCAGGAATAGGAACCCCCGGCAGGAGTACCTAAAGTGCTTAAGGTAATTGTCTGGCCTTCTTTTATTACATTTGGCCCATCAAGTATTACCTCACAATCCCATGCATATGTAAAGACTGGATGGAAAACCAGTATTATCAATGAGAACAATAGTGTTTTTGTTCTTAACCTATTCATCTGTTTTGAATCTTTAACAGTCTTTTGCGTGCCTTCTTTTTCCACATACTATCTTCAACCATTTTATACATATTTATCGCTTCTTCTGCCTGGTTTTCATCCTCATAAACCTTGCCTAACTCATATCTGGCATAATTGATATCTTTATGGTTGGGATGGTCTTTAATAAACATTTTCAGAAATTTTTTAGCCTCCGGATAATCTTCCTTATTACTGTAAAGCTTTGCAAGCCAGAGATAGGTCTGGGATTTTATATGTTCTATCTTTTCTTTTTTTGCCGGTTTTAAAGGAACGTTTTTTAACTTGTCGGCAATCTCCAGGACACTATTGGCGCTTTCCTGAACTAAATCATATCGTTCTAAGGCATAGGCATATTTTTCTATGATCCATTGCGCCCTTAATGCCATGTATGTATCTTCATTTTCTGAAATAAATTCCCTGGCAGAGGACAGCCCAAGGCTAAAGGTAGCTGATGAAAGTTTATCCATACCCTTCCATTTCAGGTCCCTGGCCAGATTCAGCGAGGTCTCAAAATCTGACATATCATTGACTATGTCTGAGAGCTTTCTTATCTCATTCTGAACCAACTCCAGATCTGCATCTCTTGACCAGTAAGAATCTATCAATCTTGAATATGCCTTAAGGGCAAAAAAAGGTGGGGCCGGATATCTGTTAATATATTCAGCATAATACCTTATCGCAGAATCCCAATCCTCGTTGCTCTGGGATAGTCTGCCTAACAGAAACAGTGCCTTTCGGCCAAAAGTTGTATATGAGTACTGATCAACTATTTCTACAAGGAGACTTGAGCCTTCTTGCTTTTTTCCACATTTTAGATAGGTCACGGCAATTTTATACATGTTGTTGGGGGAGAGATTTTCTGCAGGGTATTTCTGAGATATCTGTTCAAATAATGCTTTAATGGAGTCTTTATCTTTTTTCTTGTGGTAGATGTTTAATAATTTTAAAGATGTTTTTATCAGGGTATTAATGATGGAAGAATCAGGATCGTATCCTTTATCATCAATTATTTCTTTTAGTAGTTTCTCTCCATCTGCTTCTAACCCGTGTCTCAGATATAACGTGGCAAGATTATATCTATCCTTCAGATCAAAATCAGGGGTTGGATAGTTCGATTTTAGGGATTCAAGCAGTGAAGCCAGTCTTTCATCTTCTCCCTGAGACTGGTATATTTTAAGAAGTTTTGAAAAGGCTCTTAGGGTAACCTTGTTGTTAAAAGGGGCATAATATTCTTTTTGTTCCTTGATTATCCGCCTGAAAATGTCTGTGCTATCTTCTAAATGGCTATTGTCAAGATAAATTAAGGCAAGACTATACATATTCTTTGATCCAAAACTACTGCTTAAATAGGCACCCTTTAATTTATTGATCCATTTATCGACTGCCTCGCTTTCCCTGTTTTCCCTGTATAAGTCAAGTAGATTTGAATAGGCTATGAGCAGGTTTCTTATGTAATATTGTATTCTTTTATGGTATTGAGCTGAGTGTGCATCCCGCGTGGTTGGATGGGATTCAATATATTCCTGGTAGTATTTTATGGCCTCTTCAATCCTGCC
>Ga0255430_10171_pt1 | contig 11519 bp, 10 predicted proteins | sample ANMaggSeSYBR02G3_FD_182660 | JGI IMG/M metagenome (GOLD analysis project Ga0255430, IMG submission 182660) | Sediment cell enrichment communities from methane seep in Santa Monica Basin, California, United Staets - ANME aggregate JGI... | ecosystem: Environmental > Aquatic > Marine > Cold seeps >...
CCGGAATTCTATATCAGGAAAAAACCTGTATTATAGGTAATGGGGTTATTATAAATCCTGAGGTTTTACTTCAGGAAATCGCAGAACTCGATACCAGAGGATTGCCTGTTACACCGGAGAGGCTTTTGATCAGCAGCAATGCTCATCTGATAATGCCTTATCATCAAAGTCTGGATATTGCCCGAGAGGCATCTTTGTCTAAAGGACAAAAAATCGGGACTACCGGTCGTGGTATAGGCCCATGTTATATTGATAAAGTTGGTCGGGTCGGTTTAAAGGTCGGTGATCTTCTTGATCCAGGTTTGTTTAAGGCTAAACTTGAAGCAGTTATCGACGAAAAGAACTTTATTCTCACCAAGCAATATAATGCAGAGCCAGTAAGTGCGGAATTGACAGTCGAACAGTTTACTGTTTTTGCTGATAAATTGGCGCCTTTTGTTGATAATGTTTCCATTGTACTTGATAAGGCTCGTAAAGCCGGAAAAAACATTCTTTTTGAAGGTGCACAGGGAACCCAGCTAGACATTGATCACGGGACATATCCCTTTGTGACTTCTTCAAATACCATAGCTGGCAACGCTTGCATTGGCTCTGGTTACGGTCCTGCCCATATCGATGAGGTTATTGGTATTTTAAAGGCCTACACTACCAGAGTTGGTGAAGGGCCTTTTCCAACGGAATTGCCTGAAGGTGACGTTGTTGGTGACGCTTTACAGCAGAAAGGGCATGAGTTCGGGGCGACAACAGGGCGGAGACGACGTTGTGGTTGGTTTGATGGTGTGGTTGCAAATGATGCCGTTCGCTTAAATGGTTTGACAGGGTTTGCAATTACCAAACTCGATGTTTTGTCAGGCCTGCAGAAATTGAAAATAGCAACACATTATCAGGCAGAACAGAAACAATACGATTACATGCCTGATAATATGCGCATCGCCCAATCGGTACAACCCGTATACAAAGAGGTAGAAGGGTGGTCTGAAGAAATCACCGATGCACGTTCCTATGATGATCTGCCCCATGCAGCAAAAGAATATCTCAAACGGCTGGAAGAGTTTACAGGGGTTGCGCCAGCAATTGTTTCAGTAGGTCCTGATCGGGACGAAACATTGTTGTTGAGAAATCCATTTGAAAAATAATTAGTGACAGCCCGGAGTTCTTTTTAGTTCAGGCGGTGCCAGGTTCAAAGTTTTTGGTAGTAAATCATAGTAGGCTATATTTACTGCCAAAATACTGAAGGAGATGGTGCCGCATGGACTGACCTTCGGTGAGCATTTTGTTAATTTTATATCTCATTAACCTTAACTGTATGAGTTTGAAATTACTAATTTTTCAAAAAATGATAAAATACTCATGAGAAATCTGGGATAGGGGAGCGTATTGCTCCCCTTGCCATTTTTTTCAGAATGCTTAAAAACTTCACTGCTGGATTCTTCATATTATTCAAAGATTTTTATTTGGAATCCACAATCTTACATTCTATATTCCGAATATTTCATTCTGGAATTTTTTATTATGGAGGCTACAAGATGGCTCGAATTACCGTAGAAGACTGTCTTGAAAAAGTTGGGGATGATAATCGATTTTCCCTGATTCATCTTGCTGTTGAGAGAATTCGCCAGCATCGCAATGGAGAACCTTTTCTTGCTGCAGGGAAAAATAAGGAAGTGGTTATGACGCTTCGTGAGATCGCTTCAGGAGAGGTCACCTTTGAAAATATCCACGACCTGCCACGTCAGCGCAGATCCCAAGTCACTGAATCTGAAACCGAAAATAGTGACAATAACGAGTAGAAACGTTTAGTTATGAGTGAGAGCTATTATGAACTCCTCGGCGTATCAAGAGATGCATCTGCTGAGAGTATAAAAAAGGCATATCGTAAATTGGCAATGAAATATCATCCTGATCGCAATCCGGATGATAAGGGTGCCGAAGATAAGTTTAAGGAAGCTGCTGAGGCATATGAAGTGCTCAGCGATGCCCAAAAACGACAGATTTACGACACCTACGGTAAAGAAGGTCTGCGAAGTAGTGGGTACAGCGGTCCCGGAAACAATGACGATATTTTTTCTCACATCAACGATATGTTTGGGGATGTCTTCGGATTTGGAGGACGTAGCCGTAAACGTGACCCCAATGCGCCTGTTCAAGGTGATGATCTCCGCTATGATATCCAGATATCCTTTATGGACGCTGTCCACGGTGTGAATCGTGATGTTGAGATAACAAAAAAAGAAACCTGCCTTACCTGTGAAGGCACTGGTTCCCGTCCTGGATACCGAGCGGAAACATGTCCTAGTTGTCACGGACGAGGACAGGTGATTCGTTCTCAGGGATTTTTTCAGGTAAGCACTACCTGCCCTCAATGTCATGGTGCTGGTCAGGTCATAACTGAACCCTGTAATGATTGTCATGGCGAAGGACTGCGCAACAAGAGCAAGACCGTTAATATTCGCATCCCCGCCGGTGTTGATACCGGATCAAGAATGCGTCTCACTGGAGAAGGAGAAGGTGGTCGCCGTGGTGGACAATCAGGCGATCTGTATGTAATTATTCATGTTGAAGAGCATGAACATTTCCAACGTGATGGTCAGCTTATTTACCTTAGTCTTCCCGTACCGATGGTACAGGCAGCTTTGGGGTGTGAGGTTGACGTACCCACGATCCATGGGACTTCAAAATTGAAGATTGTTGCTGGAACCCAATCAGGCGATCGTTTCACCCTTCGCAGAGAAGGAGTGCCGAGCCTCCGTGGTGGCGGTAAAGGGGACATGGTCGTTGAGGCACAGGTGAAGACACCTGTCAAATTGACAAAACAGCAGAAAGAATTACTCAAAAATTTCGATGGTATGTGCAAGGAGCGGGAAGAAGAAGGCTTTTTCTCCCGTCTTTTTCATACCCACATAAGTAAACAGAAAAAGAAAGCGGATAAAACAGATAAGGTCGCCAATGGTTGAAGAAAATCCTCTTTCCCACTTTGATGAAGCCGGTAATGCCCGAATGGTGGATGTGGGGAAAAAAAATGATACACGACGAAAGGCTACTGCTGAGGGAACCATATCCATGTCCGACCAGGCGTTTGCCTTAGTGCGCCAGGGTAATGTCAAAAAGGGTGATGTTCTAGGAATAGCTCGAATTGCCGGGGTAATGGCAGTAAAAAAAGTTGATCAGCTCATACCCCTTTGTCACCCTCTTGCAATAACCGGTGTTGATATTGATTTTTCCCTTAATGAAGAGCAGAGAGCAATTCATATAGTAGCTACTGTGTCTATTACCGGAAAAACAGGTGTTGAAATGGAGGCACTTACTGCTGTTTCAGTCGCAGCTTTGACTATCTATGATATGTGCAAGGCGGTTGATAAAAGTATGGAGATCTCTGAGATTAGGTTGTTGAAAAAAAGTGGCGGTAAAAGCGGTTTGTTTGAAAGATCTGTAACAGGATGATATACTACAGAAAATATTATTAAACCAGTTTGCTGGAGTCTGCTGATATGGAAGAAAAGGATTTGGCGCAATTTAAAGATCAACTTGAGGCGATTAAAAATGGTATTTCTTCTGACGTTGAACAGACGTTAACAGAGATAGCCCATCAAGAAGGTAATATTCCTGATGCCAATGATCGAGCAAGTGTGGAGTCTGACAGGAGTTTTGAACTTCGCATTCGTGGAAGAGAACGTAAACTTATGGAGAAGGTGGACGAGGCTCTTAATCGAATCGATGAAGGCCTTTACGGCATTTGTGAAGGCTGTGGTGAGGATATTTCTGTGCATCGGCTCAAGGCCAGACCTGTAGCTACCTATTGTATCGATTGTAAAACCAAACTGGAACATCAGGAAAAGGCGCAGGGGCGCTAGAAGGGTTATGCCTGAACTAAGAAAAGACCCCATTTTGGGGCGATGGATCATTATTGCCCAGGAAAGGGGGAAACGCCCAACCGATTTTATGGTTGACGAGTACAAGGTTAAGGGCGGATTTTGCCCTCTTTGTCCCGGTCATGAAAAAACAACGCCTGATGAAGTTCTTGTTTACGGGCGGGATGACGGACCCGCGAATTCTGCCGGGTGGCAAGCACGCGTTGTACCCAACAAGTACCCGGCACTTGTCATCGAAGGCGAATTGGAAAAGCGGGGTGAAGGACTTTATGACCGAATGAATGGTATCGGTGCCCATGAAGTAATTATTGAAAATCCTTCCCATGAAAAAACATTTTCTGCTTTGCCACCAGAAGAAATGATTTTCACTTTCAGAGCCTTTCGTGACCGCATTCGAGATCTTGCAAAGGATGAAAGATTTCGATATGTAATGGTATTTAAAAATTTCGGAAAGGCGGCTGGGGCCTCCCTTGAACATTCGCACTCCCAACTGGTAGCTCTACCCATCGTACCACGAAAGGTTTCCTCGGAACTTGAGGGCAGCCTTTCGTATTATAAATATAAGGATAGATGCATATTCTGCGATATAATCCGACAGGAGAGACAGCAGGATATACGAAAGGTCTGCGAAAATGACTATTTTGTAACCATTACCCCTTACGCACCCCGGTCGCCCTTTGAGATGTGGATTATGCCACGTTATCATCATTCTAATTATGCGGCGCAAGATGAAACCTCTCTGCAGGCACTGACTGACATTTTCTCACAAAGCCTGAGACGACTTGATGCCTGCATACCCAACGCGCCATATAACTTTGTTTTGCATACCCAGCCGCTTCGTTCACCGCGGCTGGATCATTATCATTGGCACTTTGAAATTGTCCCCAAATTAACCTCCATTGCAGGCTTTGAGTGGGGAACCGGATTTTACATTAATCCAATGCCGCCTGAAGAGACATGCAAATACCTTAAGGAAGTCGAACTGTAGGTGAAAAATGGAACCAAAACGTATTTTACTTGTTGATGACGAGCAGGGTATTCAGTTGCTTTACCGTGGAGAGTTTGAAGATGATGGCTACGAGGTGATCTCTGCCTATAATGGTGAAGAGGCGCTGCAAAAATTCAGTGAAGAAAAGCCGGATTTAGTGATTCTTGATATTAACATGCCTGGCATGAACGGTATTGAGGTACTTCGGCAGATGAAAGAAATAAATTCCAGCTTACCGGTTATTCTTTGTTCTGCCTATCCAGAATTCAAACAGGACTTCGGAACCTGGGCTTCTGAGGCATATATTGTCAAATCAGCCAATATTGATGAGTTGAAGGCCACTGTAAAAAGATATCTTTCTTGATGTTTCGGGAATTTTACAGACCAACAAACATTCTGCCAGTGCTCCTGACTCCAACCTCTTCAATGGCCTGATTACGGAGTTTCAGATATACAATGAAAGACATTCAGAGCCTGGAGGATACCAGACGGATAGATATACGTAAGGTAGGTGTGAAAAATATTTCTTATCCTGTCACCGTCTTGGATAAATCGAGAAAGACGCAGGAAACTGTTGCTATCGTCAATATGTACGTGAACCTCCCCCATCAATTTAAAGGGACTCATATGAGTAGGTTCATTGAGATTCTTAATCGCTTCCATGGGCGATTCAATCTTGAAACCCTCCACCTCATTCTTCAAGAAATGAAAACTCGTCTTCAAGCCGAGGCTTCACACATTGAAATCGCATTTCCTTATTTCTTTACTTCTGCAAACGTACATACTTTGTTCAGGTCGCAACGATATGATTGCAGGATGATAGGTTCTCTTGAAGAGGAGCTCGACCTGGTGGTTGAAGTAGAGGTCCCTGTACCCCTGCTGAACGGCAAAGAAACGAATACTGGCGAAGGTGATGGTGCTACCGGCTTTTGGGGGACAGTCATTGTTTCCGTCAGGTTAAGCCATTTTCTGTGGCTTGAGGATTTGATAGAACTCATTGAAAACAGTGCTGCACAACCTGCTGGTATCGGGAGTAGCGCTGAAACCATCTGTCGAAGACTTGGTTCGGCTTTGGTTGGACACTCCGCTTTCTCATGGTATAAGGTGGTTGTTGAAAATGTTAGCAGTGGGTATACAACTTCTGCTTCGGTTGAGGGGCCAATGGCCACTGGCCAGGATTTCTCATGAACATTGTGCCAACTTGTTCAATTTCCAATAATTTCTTTATGTTAGGCGAAGTCACATGGAGTCGCAAATTTACACAATGTTCACCAAAGGTCAGTCCATCCGGCATCATTTTCTTCAGTATTTTGGCAATGAATATAACCTATTATAATTCATAGCCAAAAACTTTGAACCTGACGCCGCCTGAACTGATGATAAATCCGGGCTGGCGAAAATAGTTGACCTTTTCTTTCTACTGGATGTAACGATTGGTGCATCACTTTTCATGCTATCGTTTTCTTGCTGGAAGGTATCTGTTATTGCTGGCATTTTCTCATTAGAGTAAGGTTGTATCCTATCAGACCGTTTCAGGTCTTGTTTTCTTGAAAAGCCTGTAAAAAGAGGCTATAAAAATTGTGTTGCAATGCGATTTGAAAATGCTGTGCAGCACCTATTATTTACTATTTTAGCTAATTACATCTACGGACAGCAATGAGCGAGCTACTATTTGAAATTGGGACCGAGGAAATACCTGCTGGATATATTCAGCCGGCACTTGATTTTTTAAAATCAGAGGCAGAAAAGAAGTTGAAAGAACTTGGCCTCAGCTTTAGTGGTTTTAAGACTTTTGCCAGCCCGAGGAGACTGACACTAGCCGTTGATTATATCGAAGAGCGCCAGGCTGATAGAACATTAGAACATGTCGGCCCTTCGACCAGTGCTGGTTATGATGGTGATGGCAATCCAACCAAGGCGGCCATCGGTTTCGCCCGCTCCAAAGGCCTGGAACCTGCGGATCTTCAGGTAATCAAGACAGCCAAAGGTGAATATTTAATGGCTGTTGAAGATGTGCAGGGGAAAGAAACTATATCATTGCTTCCCGGTGTACTTAAATCGCTTATTTGTGAGTTGGTTTTCCCAAAGTCCATGCACTGGGCTGAGACCACCATGACTTTTGTTCGCCCGATTCAGTGGTTAGTCGCTCTTTATGGTGGGCAGCTAGTCGATCTTACCTTTGAAGGCGTCACCGCCGGTACGACCACCCGTGGCCATCGTTTTATGTCGCCTGAGGTTGTTGAAGTCACGGGTTCTGATCAGTATATCTCCACTTTGGCTGACAAATATGTGGTTGTAGAAAACGATAAACGACGGTTACTCGTGATCAGTGAAGTAGAGCGTGCTGTACGAGAACGTTCCGGGATAGAGGATGCTCAACCTGTACTCCATGAAGGTTTGATAGATACGGTAAGCAATCTGGTTGAAAAACCCTATGGTGTCTGCGGAAGTTTTGATGAAAAATTCCTTAAGCTACCTGATGAAGCTTTGATAACCTCCATGCGTGAACACCAGAAATATTTTCCTGTTGCTGATAAAGAAGGAAAACTCCTACCCCGTTTCGTCGCTGTCAATAATACAGATATTAAAGACATTGATCTTGCGGCCAGCGGACATGAAAGAGTGTTGCGGGCTCGTCTTGAGGATGGGTTATTCTTTTTTAATGAAGATAAAAAAAGAAAACTGAGCGACAGACTCGATCAGCTAGAGGGGATTATTTTTCAACATCAGCTTGGGACCATGCTTGCTAAAAGCAAGAGAATGGAAAAAATTGCTGCCATGCTTGCTGATGAGATACAACCAGCATTAAAAGATATTACCATGAGAGCAGCCAGGCTTGCAAAAGCAGATCTGCTTACCGAAATGGTCGGTGAATTCCCTTCTTTGCAGGGCATAATTGGCAGCGAATACGCTCTCAATGACGGTGAAGATAAAGCCGTTGCCCAGGCCATTCATGAGCACTATATGCCTGTCCGGGCTGCTGGGGAACTTCCTGCTTCCTTACCTGGTGCCTTTGTCGGTTTAGCCGATCGTCTTGATACTCTTGCGGGTTGTTTTGCCATAGGTGAAAGACCGACCGGTAATAAAGATGCATTTGGTCTCCGTCGGCAGGCTATTGGGTTGCTCAATATCTTAAAAGGGCTCAATATTAACATCTCACTTCCTACATTTGTGAAAGCCGCACTGGCGGCCTATGAAGACCAGATTAATGTTCAGGATCATACAGCCGATGAGATTGTGGCTTATATACGGTTACGTTTTGAAAATGAACAGGTAGCCTCAGGATTATTACAGGAAGTGGTTGATGCTGCCACAGCAACTGGTTTTGATAACCCCCTTGATTGCCTTGAGCGTATTCAGGCATTAAATTCGATTCGTAATCAGGAAGACTTTGCCGTTCTTGCCAGTGCGTTTAAACGTATCAGGAACATCATCAAAGACAATACTGCAACCCAAGTCGATCCGAACCTGTTGAGTGATGCTGCTGAAAAGGATCTTTACGCTACTCTTGAAACCGTTCGTGCTAAAACTTTGCCATTACTAGAGCAAAAGCAATATGATAAAGCCTTGTTAGAGATGCTTGAAATGAAATCTCCAGTGGACCGTTTTTTTGACGATGTCATGGTGATGGCAGAGGATGCAGGGATCAGGCAGAATAGATTGAATCTGCTGACAGCACTTGGTGAGCTGGTACTTCAGGTAGGTGACATCTCAAAGATGCATGTAGAGTAACCCACCACTTTACAGGGTATAAAAAAGGCTGCTCAATTTGAGCAGCCTTTTTTTATGCGTTATGAGAAAAGGTGATCATCCTTTTTTAGGATGACAAACTCCACATTTTGCATGATCTTTGGATTTTTTAGCGTGGCAAGTCTTACATTGGGCGTGAGCAGCGCCTTTGTAGGTTGCCAGCTTTTTAGGCATGGTTTCGCCTTTATTATGGCAGGATTCACATTTTTCAATTTTTTGCCCATCCACATAGGCGACCTGCTTACCGGCATCATCCTTTACGTGATGGCAATCGCTGCATTTTAGATTCTCCTGATGCTTAGCATGGGGAAAGATGGATGGCTTCGCCTTTTTGGCCTTGTCAATCGTTGATTCCAGTATCATGTCAGCAGGTCCCTTGTCGCTGGCAGTTGCGACACCGAAACTTACCATACCCATGAGTGCTAGAGCTGCACAGCATGCTAAAATTTTCTTCATATCAATCCTCCTTTGATATTATTGGTATATGAACATAAAGCAACTAATGAACGTTATTTGTATAGCTCTTTAACCCTACCTTGTCAACAAATGTCCAGGTAAAGAAGGTGTGTAACCTCCTCGAATACAGCTATAATCTTACAGGAAGCTGTGTGTCAGAGCATTAACTTGAGCCATAGCTGTGGAGGCCGGCAAGAAGAAAGTTAACCCCGAAATAGGTGAAAAAGACAGCAATAAAGCCGATAATGGCCAGCCAGGCAATGCGTTTGCCTCCCCATCCTCTGGTGAAGCGGGCATGGAGAGTAATGGCATACACAAACCAGGTAATAATAGACCAGGTTTCCTTGGGATCCCAGCTCCAGTACGTTCCCCAGGCCTCATTGGCCCATATGGCCCCGGTAATAATACCTCCCGATAACCACATAAAACCAAACACAATGGTTTTGTGGGTCAGATCATCAATAATTTTTAATTCTGGTAAAGAGGAAAATAATGCAGGAGCTGCAGGTCCTTTTTTATCGGCACCAGCTTTCAATAAGTACATAAATCCCAGCGAGCCAGCAACCGTAAAAGCACCGTAGCCAATAAAGCAGGTAACAACATGGGCGATAAGCCAGTTTGATTGCAGTGCAGGGATAAGAGGACTTATCTGGTCATTGATCCGGTCTGAAAATGAGGCGTAGGCAATGGAAACGAATGCAAAAGGCATGACAAAGGCGCCAATTATTCGAGTTTTATACTTTATTTCCATGAAGAGGTAAAATAAGGCAGTACACCATGAAAAGAAGATCAATGATTCGTACATGTTGGTTAGAGGTGCATGCCCAATACCAATTTGGTAGGACTCATACCAGCGCATGCCGATGCCAATGGTTTGAACGATTAAACCACCTGCAGCAAGGAGCATACCGATGAAACCGATTTTCTTATTTTTAAAAAGGAAAAGGGCGAGATAAAAAGCTGTTGATAGCAGGTAGGCTATCATTGTGATGCCGAAAAGTTGTGAACTGTTCATGAAAATTCCGTAGGCTGATAGAGTTACATTTAAACTACTCTTTTATGGTCAGGAAAAGTTCTGCTGCTTACCTGGATTGTATGTCATTGGCGGAGTAATATGTCTGGGACCAGATTAAGTGTTTTTTGCCTCAAAGTGAGTTGCCAGGTTGTTGAAGGTTTTTTCAAATCCTATTTTGTTTTTATTGGTATTACCGGCAAAAATTATTTCCGTGTTTTTACCTTTTTGCTGTATGAAAACAAAGAGTTTCCTATGGGACATGAAAAAAGCAATATACAGGCCAACCAGCATTAAAATGCAGCCCCCATAGACTAACCATACCCCAGGGTCCTTGGTTACCTGCAGTCCTGTTGCATAGAGTTGTTTGGCATTAAATACATAGGAGCCGGAAGGGCGCTCTACCATCGCGTCCTGGCCCATGTTAACCCAGAATGTTGAAGGTTCCCCCTGGTTGTCAGACAGCCAGACCTTTACCCTCTGCGTAACCTTTCCCTGGGATTCCTGATTGATAATACCATAGGATATTCCACCTTCCTGCCACTCAAGTTGTTTTGCAGGGGTGACAACCTTTTTAATCTGTTTGTCAGTACCTACTTTTTGCAGTGAAATAACAAAATCTTGGTAAGGCTGATAGCTTGATTGGTAGAATGTAATCCCTTTGTAAGTCAGGGGAGTGTTTACCTCAATATCTGTCGATAAAATTTCCTGATCGTTTTCAAGCACTGTTACCTTGGAAAGATAGGTTTTGGGCATTCCGTTACTGTAATATTCTATGGCGAAAGAGTTACAACGTACTGCAAATCCAAGATCAATGGGGTGACCATCTTTGAAACTGTAAATGACTTCAGTTTGCCTGGTTTCCGGGATCATAATAGACCCTTTAAAGGCGAATGACGGTTTGTGCAGGATATTTTTGGCTATCATTGAGGAGCCGATGACTGCACCGAGGAGAATCAGAAGAATTGAAATGTGTACAACGTAGACCCCAAATCGCGTCCATGGACCTTTTTCAGTGAAAAACAGGGTACCTTGTTCGTTATCCCGTTGAGTTGGGGTCCATCTGGCGCTTGTCAGTATATTGTGGACTTTTTCTGTACTTGTTTCCACTGTCCCCTGCCACGTAAATGATGAACTAAGAGACATTTTCTTCAAACGTTCAGCACTTGTTGCCAGGTTATCTTTTTTTATAATCCTAATGACCTGGGGAATTCGGTCTGCGCTACAGACAATAAGGTTTATGGCAAAGAGCAGTAACAGCAGGAGAAACCACCATGAGTTGTACATATCGGTGAGTTTCAACAGCTCCATGAACTTGGCCATTTGAGGGCCATACTGTTTGGCGTAAAATGATGCAGGCGAATTTTGGGGAATGATTGTACCAATTATGGATGTCCCTGCTAAAACAAACAGCAAGAATAAGGCTAATTGCACCGAAGAGAAA